>Ga0222715_10002873_pt1 | contig 15546 bp, 14 predicted proteins | sample C33_9DmetaG_FD_165056 | JGI IMG/M metagenome (GOLD analysis project Ga0222715, IMG submission 165056) | Estuarine water microbial communities from San Francisco Bay, California, United States - C33_9D | ecosystem: Environmental > Aquatic > Marine > Unclassified | place: USA: California...
TAAACGTATTTCCCGGTGATACGTTGCGCACGAAATAGATCGCGCTACCGTCTGGTGCGAAAGCAGGTTCTCCCTGTTCTTTCTGAAAGGTCTCACTTGGGCGCGCGACAATACGCTGCCCCACGAGTGAGTCATCGCCAGTACTGTCATAAAGCCACACCTCGCCGGTGCCAAGTGAGCGCGAAGTGGTGAAGTGTTTGCGTGCAGCAATATAGCGCCCGTCAGGGCTCCAAGTCGGGCTATTGAGAAGGCGGAAAGATTCGTGCGTTACCTGATGCATCGCGCCACTTTCGAGGTCGAGCGTCCAAATATTATCGCCACCGGTGCGATCGCTGGTGAACGCTATGCGACGGCCATCGGGGCTGTACTGGGCCTGCATATCCCAAGCGAGACCACTCGTCAGGGCGACCGCGTCACCGCCCTCAATGGGCATTTGATAAATGTCGCCGAGCAGATCGAACAGCACCGATTTCCCATCTGGGGAAACATCGATATTGAGCCAAGTTCCTTCGGTTACATCGAGTTGAGCCGTCATGGCTTGGGCGCCGAACGAAGGGGTGTTTACGTCCCATGCGTCCGCCGCCGCTGTGTGTCCCGCAAGTGCAGCGAGTCCTGTTGCAATAACGAGTCTTGTTGCAATAAACAGACGGCTGTTTCTAGATCTCATCGGTGTTGCTCCTGACAATTGAATCTCTGACTGACAAGCGCTACTAGCTTGGCGTTAGGACCGTGGGTCGAATTAGAAAGCTCATCGCATGTGATGGGCGAATGTGCTCGATTGTAGCTTCGCTTGCGCTCGGAAAGCGAATTTGGTGAATGCGCAGACATTGAGATATTCTCGGTCAATCGCAAACGAGACTGACTGATTTGCTTACAAGGACACCAAGCCGTGACTATAAACAAAGAAAAACTATTGATTCTATTTATGCTAGTTACAGGTGTTATGACGACGCTCGTTGGCCTTGGGCTTTTGGCACCCGCGCAGGTTCAACAGGCAATGTTTGGCGCGCCTTCTGATAATCCTCTGTCATTGCTTCTTACGCGCGGTTGGTCGGGTCTTGTAGGGTTGATGGGCATTCTGTTGATCATTGGTGCGCGCAGACCAGCGCTGCGCACTTTCTGTCTCAATGTCTCCGGCGGCAGCAAGGCAATGTTTATTGGCGTGATTCTAATCTGGGGTCAGGCGTATGTCCCAACACTTGCAGGGGCACTATTTATCGACGCGCTGGTGGTCTTAGTCGCTATCGCCAATCAGGTTCAACCCGCACAGCGTCTCACCTAACTAGTTGAGGATACTCCAATGAAAATGCCCTCCAGACTTTACCCGCCTCATTATCTCCTGCTGAGCATACTATCGATTGTTGGAATCGATGCTTTGCTGCGGGTGCCGTTCGTCTCGAGCGCTATCGCACTTGTCGGCGGTTTACTTTTTCTGTTGTCTGGCATCGTCCTCGCAGCCTCGGCCGCAAGACTTTTTTCCAAGGCAAAAACCGGTATCGTTCCCTTTAGCGAATCAACAAAACTAGTCGTTAGCGGTGCCTACCGGTTTACCCGAAATCCGATGTATTTAGGGATGTTCTTTTGCCTTATCGGCGTCACACTGCTAGTCAATAATGTGCTGGGCTTGCTCGTACTTTTGCTCTTTTTCTTCATTATCAGACAGAAATTTGTGCTGAAAGAAGAGATGCAAATGCAGGAGACTTTTGGAGACGACTATGCCCAATTCAAAGCCCGCATAAGACGCTGGATCTAATGCATTCAAACGCGTGGTTCGAAAGAGAAAATAATTATGAGTTGGCAGAAAGAAGTCGATGAACTAAGGCGGCGCGAGGCGCTTGCATACAAAATGGGCGGTGAAGAGAGAGTCGCCAGACAGCATGATAATGGCAGGCTAACTGTTCGTGAACGTGTCGCCGCGCTAGCCGACGAGGGAAGCTTTCATGAAATAGGGGCGCTTGCTGGTAAAGCGACCTATAACGACGCCGGCGAAATGCAGGACTTCGTGCCATCGAACTTTGTGCTAGGGACTGCGCTCATCAATGGCCGCAAAGTCGTGTTAGGCGGCGATGATTTTACAGTGCGCGGGGGATCGGCGGATGCCAAGATTGGCGATAAAAGTGGCTATGGTGAACGCTACGCGCTGGAGATGAGGTTGCCGCTTGTCAGACTAATCGATGGCAGCGGCGGTGGCGGGAGCGTCAAGACACTCGAGATGGTTGGGCATTCGTATGTGCCAGCGCTTAAGGGTATTGAGACGACTATGCGCCTGCTCGGTCATGTTCCTGTTGTTTGTGCGTGCATGGGGTCAGTCGCAGGGCTCGGCGCCGTCCGCACAACGATTTCGCATTTCTCGCTCATGGTCAAAGAGACAAGTCAGATGTTTGTCGCCGGCCCACCGGTTGTCGAACGCAGCTTCGGCAAGCCCGTAGGAAAAAATGAATTGGGCGGCTCGCAGATTCATGCGCATGGCAGCGGCGCGGTGGATAACGAGGTGGCAAGCGAGGCAGAGGCGTTTGAACAGATTGCGCGATTTCTATCGTACATGCCGCAAAGCGTTTGGCATCTACCCCCGCGCGTAAATTCTGCAGACCCAGTCGACCGTAGAGACGAATCCTTACTCAGCGTGATTCCGCGCGATCGTCGTCAGATGTATGAGGTGCGGGAGGTCATCGCGGGGATTGTGGATAAAGACTCTTTCTTCGAAATCAATGCCGGCTATGGCCGCTCGCTCGCGATAGGGCTTGCTCGCCTCGATGGCTGCCCGGTAGGAGTCATGGCAAACGATACGAAGTTCCACGGTGGGGCTGTCGACGCACAGTCTTCCGAGAAGATGATGCGTTTTGTCGATCTATGCGACACGTTTCATTTGCCGGTTATCAATCTCGTCGATAATCCTGGCTTCCTTATTGGTATTGAGGCCGAGGAGGCGGGCACGGTGAGACTCGGCAGCAGAGCGCTGATGGCATGCTTGCAAGCGACCGTGCCCTGGGTGTCGGTCATTATCCGGCGCTGCTACGGCGTCGCCGGTGCTGGTCATGGCAATTCCGACGGGCTTAATTTGCGATTCGCGTGGCCTTCCGCCGACTGGGGCTCGCTACCGATCGAAGGAGGAGTGCAGGCGGCGTATCGGCGCGAAATCGAAGCTGCAGACGATCCAGATGCCAAGCGTCGTGAGATCGAGGCGATGCTCGAGCAGTATCGGTCGCCGCTGCGCACAGCCGAGGCGTTTGGTATTGAAGAGGTTATTGACCCACGCGACACACGTCCACTTCTATGCGACTGGGTGAAGCTCGCCTACGACCGCACTGCGAGTGAGCTGGGTCCTAAGGCGCGAACCACGAGGCCTTAGATCTACGCTTTCTTCATGCGTCGAACGCTTTTTCGCCTTATACTCAGGCGCTGACTCTCGTCACACGAAATAAAAAAGCGCAAAGAGAACACTTGCATGATCTGCTTCACCTTCCACTGCCCCGACAGGCCCGGCATCGTCGCCGAGTTGTCAGCTTATCTTGCACAGCATCGCTGCAATATTTTGGCGTTAGAACAACACGTTGAAGATGATCGATTTTTCATCCGCATCGAGTGGGAAGATAATGGGATGTGGTCTGATGCGGCAGCATTTCGGGCGGAGTTTTCCACACTGCCTGTGAGTGAGGCAGGCGTGCTCGATATCCATTTCTTCAATGCGCCACAGTCACTCGGCCTCTTCGTTTCACGTGAGCCCCATGCGCTACTCGAAGTGCTCAATAAGATTGAGCTAGGCGACCTTGTCGATGCGCAGGTCAGCTTCATTGTTGGCAATTTTGATCACAGCGCGATTGCCGCAAGGTTAGGGATTCCTTTTTACTATATCTCCACCAAAGAGAACCCTGATTTCGAAAAACAGCAACTCGAAATTATTGCGAAATATAAGCCAGATTTTATCGGTCTCGCCCGTTACATGAAGATTCTCAGCGCCGAATTCATCGATCAAGCCGGATGCCCGATTATCAATATCCATCACTCTTTTCTTCCTTCGTTCGTTGGTGCGAAACCCTATGAAATGGCCTACGAGCGGGGCGTCAAATTAATGGGGGCGACCTCGCATTTCGTGATACCCGAACTCGACCAAGGGCCTATCATCGAACAAGATGTGTCCCGCATCCGCTCGGGCTATTCAGTCGATAAGCTCAAGCAGATAGGTCGCGATACTGAGAAGAAGGTTTTCGCGCAGGCGCTGAAAAAGGTGCTCGAGCACAAAGCGGTTGTTTATCGCGGACGCACGGTAATTTTCGAATAGGGCGTCGCTGCTCATACGTCAATTTTAGGAATAGTAATGCTCGACTTCTTGCGCGTTAAATCAGTACCAACGGCTAGTTGGAGTTCGCCTGCGCCGCTAAATTTTTTTCCAGCGCCGCCTACCTTTGCCCTGTTGTGTTTCGGCCTGGTGTTGTTTGGTGTCGGTGAGGCGCTTCTCATCAATGCCGGTGTCGGTGTGAGTCCATGGACAGTTTTCTCGCAGGGGGTTGCTAATAGCTCGGGGTTCGGGATAGGAATGTCGACATTTTTTATTGGCATCGGTGTCCTATTGTTATGGATCCCGTTGCGGCAAACCCCAGGTCTGGGCACGTTATTGAACATCATGATCATCGCGGCGGTCATGGAGTTGTCTTTGCCGTATCTCCCTAAGATGACAGGGGTTGTGATGGGCATTGTGCAGACGCTAATCGGAGTCTTGGTAGTCGGTCTGGGCAGTGGTATCTATCTGGTTGCGAATCTCGGTCCGGGGCCGCGCGATGGTGTCATGACAGGCCTGCAGCGAGTCACGGGGCTGCCTGTTGCGTTGGTGCGAATGAGTATCGAGCTTACGGTGGTTGGCATTGGATGGTCGCTTGGCGGCGTTGCGGGGCTTGGTACGTTGCTATTCGCGCTCTTCATCGGTCCTGCTGTGTCGATCGGACTGTATCTTGTGGGTAAAGTAAGTGGGCAGTCGGTGTGATGAGTAAAGCTGTCGACGATCTAAATTCAGCCGAGCGAGATGCCACATGGATGCGGCTTGCGCTGGAACAAGCGCGACTCGCCGAGTCAAAGGGCGAGGTCCCAGTTGGTGCGGTATTAGTCATCGGAGAAACGCTCGTTGCCGCGGCACACAATGCCCCCATTAGTGACTGTGACCCAAGCGCACACGCCGAAATCGCGGTGTTGCGCAAAGCAGCAGGACTGCTCCACAACTACCGGCTGCCGACCGCGACTCTCTATGTCACCATCGAGCCCTGCACTATGTGCATGGGGGCGATCATCCACTCTAGGGTGCAGCGGGTCGTCTTTGGTGCACGTGAGCCAAGGGCTGGAGCTGTGGTCAGTCAGCTCAAGCTCGCAGAACAGGATTTTTACAACCATCGGGTAGAAGTGACCGAAGGGGTGCTCGCTGACGAATGCGGTGCGCTGGTGTCCTCTTTTTTTCGCTCTCGACGCTGAGGGTTCGATCGAGAATTAGGTCGAAGCTATGGTGAGTCGGCTGCGAGCGCGCCATCTTGCTTCAAAGCTCAGATAACTGTACCTTTCCTTGGCTTTCAACTGCACTAAACATTCTTTCGAGCACAAGTCATGGCTTCACTTATTTACACAATCAAGCATCATTTGCGGCAGGCGCAGAGCTTGGTGATCACGGTTAAGAGACTTCTACTCGTTGCCATCTGCAGCGCGATGCTGAGCAGTTGCGTGGCCGATGTTCAGACATTCAAGGCCTACATCGGAGAGGTGAACTCACAGATGCAGACGTCGGTGATTCGTGGCGGGCAGTTAGTCCGAAACGATTTGATGAATCGCTATGTCGATGTCGTTCGGTTCTTGCGTGTCGATGATATGGAGCTTCGCTCTAGCGAGCAGATCGCTGCAGTTGAAGTTGTGCCCGGTTATCGTGAAATAGAAGTCTATTATTCTTGGGATCATGGGAGCCAGCGAGGTCTCGCCCCAGCCTTGGTGGATTACGCCGCTGCGCAAACGGGGGTGAGTCGGGTGCTCCGGTTTACAGCACTTCCCGGAGAGGTCTATACCGTGCACGCCGAGCCAACTTTTCTGGGTGAGCGCCAAGACATCACAACGCTCGCAGCGGTAGATTTTTGGGTTGAGGACTCCGTTGGGAAGGCCGTGGTGCCTTCTGAGCAGGCGCGAATCCAACCGGTGCTCTAATTTCACCCGTGTCCTCTGATTTGCGCTCAAATTGAGCGCAATTTGATGCCATTTCGGCTATCATGGCGCGCTTCAGAATTGAGAGTCTCGTCACAAGGACCCATACGATGCAGGCGTTGTTCGGAGCGGCAGCTCTATCGGAATTCAAAACTTCTAGGCTTCTCGCCACCCTCCAAGCTGCAGTGCCCTCCGTCCTCGCGATTGACGCACGATTCCTTCACCTAGTCGAATCTTCGCCCCTTACCAACGGCGAGTCCGAAACGCTCGGTTCGCTTCTGCGCTACGGAGAAGGGTTGCACGGCGCCACCGAACCGCCAGAGGCGACAGCGCTGTCCGTTCATAGATTGGTGGTTCCGCGCAAAGGGACACTCTCGCCCTGGTCTAGCAAAGCCACCGATATCCTGCATAACTGCGGCCTAGAAAAAGTGCGCCGAGTGGAGCGTGGAATCGTCTATACCCTCTCACTCAGCGCTCAGCTCACCCCTTCAGAACAGTCGCTCGTTGACTCACTGCTGCACGACAGGATGACACAGTCTGTGCTCGATGGCGTGCAACAGGCAGAGAGTTTATTCCAGCATGCTGAACCGCAGGAGATGAAAAGTGTTGATCTGCTAGGGCAGGGCAGAGCTGCATTAGAGCAGGCGAATACAGCCCTGGGACTCGCGCTCGCCGAAGACGAAATTGACTACCTCAGCGCGCAGTTTACGAAACTTGGGCGCAACCCCAACGACATCGAATTGATGATGTTCGCTCAGGCAAACTCCGAGCATTGCAGGCACAAAATATTCAACGCGAGCTGGGAAATTGGTGGCGAGCAAATGCAGCATTCGCTTTTCGGCATGATCCGCAATACCTACGCAGCGTCCCCCGACGGTGTGCTGTCCGCCTATTCGGATAATGCAGCGGTCATGCAGGGGTTTACTGCCGAGCGCTTTATGCCGGGTGCTGAAGATCAGCGCTATCGCTTCAGCGCCGAACCCATCCACATATTGATGAAAGTAGAGACACATAATCATCCAACTGCGATAGCGCCATTCCCCGGATCCGCGACGGGCTCTGGTGGAGAAATTCGCGACGAAGGTGCGACCGGAACTGGTTCTAAGCCTAAAGCTGGCCTTACAGGCTTTTCTGTGTCGAATCTAAAAATTCCTGCGCTCCCGCAGCCTTGGGAAATTGACTTTGGCAAGCCCGCCCACATCGCTTCGGCGCTGGATATTATGCTTGAAGGCCCAATTGGTGGAGCCTCGTTCAATAACGAATTTGGTCGGCCAAACCTGTGTGGGTATTTCCGCAGTTTTGAAGAAGAATGGGTAAATGACGCCGGCGAGCGCGAAGTACGCGGCTACCATAAACCGATAATGATAGCCGGTGGCCTCGGTAATATCCGCGACGGCCATGTAACGAAATCAGGCATCGATGCTGGGGCTCAGCTTATTGTGCTGGGCGGTCCTGCTATGCTGATTGGTCTTGGTGGCGGCGCTGCGTCATCGATGGCAGCAGGGGCCGGAAACGAAGATCTCGATTTTGCCTCGGTGCAGCGCGAAAACCCCGAAATGGAGCGTCGCTGTCAGGAGGTTATCGACCGCTGCTGGCAAATGGGTGACGCGAATCCAATCGCCTTTATCCACGATGTTGGCGCCGGCGGACTCTCTAATGCGCTGCCGGAATTGGTAAAAGACGGCGGCACCGGTGGTCGCTTTAATCTGCGAGCCATTCCGAGTTCCGAATCGCAAATGTCGCCGCTCGAAATTTGGTGTAACGAATCGCAAGAGCGCTATGTGCTCGCGGTCAAACCCGAGCACCTCGAGGTGTTCGACGCCCTCTGTCGTCGCGAACGTTGTCCTTACGCAGTGGTTGGCGAAGCAACTGATGAAAAGCGAATCGAGCTTTCGGATGCGCATTTTGGCAACAAGCCTATCGATTTACCCATGGATGTTCTCTTCGGTAAGCCGCCTAAGATGCACCGTAAGGCCGACCCGAGCACAGTGCGCGATTCGCTATTCGACACGCGTTCTATCGAGCTTAGCGAGGCGGTTAAACGCGTGCTCAGCTTGCCCAGTGTTGCGAGCAAAAGCTTTTTGATTACGATTGGCGATCGAACAATTACCGGGCTCGTGCACCGCGATCAGATGGTGGGGCCTTGGCAGGTGCCGGTTGCCGATGCGGCGGTTACTGCTAACTCATTTAATGGTTACACGGGTGAGGCGATGGCGATGGGAGAGCGCACGCCGCTGGCACTGCTCGATGCGCCTGCCTCGGGTCGCATGGCTATTGGTGAGGCGTTGACGAACATCCTCAGTGCCGATGTTCAATCGCTCGGTGACATAAAACTGTCGGCGAATTGGATGGTGGCTGCGGGTTACGATACCGAGGACGACAAGCTCTATAAAACCGTCGAGGCGGTGGCGATGACTCTCTGCCCACAGCTCGGCATCTGCATCCCTGTCGGTAAAGATTCTATGTCCATGCGGACAGTTTGGGAGCAAGAGGGTGAGCCTCGGAGTAATACTGCTCCGCTCTCACTCGTTATTTCGGCGTTTGCGCCGCTCAAGGATATTCGAGGAACGCTCACACCCGAATTAAAAACTAACGTCGGCGATACGCAGTTGGTGCTTGTCGATTTGGGTCACGGTAAAAACAGACTCGGCGGCTCTGCACTTGGGCAAGTATTCCGCACGCTTGAAGGCACGGCACCAGACCTGGACGCGGCGAGCGACATGCTCGGGCTGTTTTCGCTATTAAAAGCCGCACGCAGCGAAGGACTCCTGCTTGCCTATCACGATCGCGCCGATGGCGGGCTCCTTACCACAGCGGTGGAAATGGCCTTCGCCGGTCGCTGCGGTGTCACGCTCGATTTGGCGGGCGCTGCGCCAATCGAAACCTTGTTTAGCGAAGAGCTTGGAGTAGTCGTGCAAATCCGTCGCGCAGATAGTGAGCGCTTTACCGAGCTTGCCAATGAAGCAGGGCTAGGCGACTGCACACACATTATTGCAACTGTTGAGACAAACGACGCTAATCAGCAAGATCCGCGTCTGACGGTGCTCACGCGCGGCGAAACACTCTATTCTGCGTCACTTTCCTCGTTGCAGCGCACGTGGGCGGAGACCAGTTATCACATGCAGAAGTTGCGAGATAACTCGGACTGCGCGCAGGAAGAATACGACTTACTCCTCGATATCAAAGACCCAGGCCTCAATGCGGCACTGAGTTTCGATATCAATGAAGACATCGCGGCGCCGTATATTGCGACGGGTGTTCGTCCTAAAGTTGCGGTGTTGCGTGAGCAGGGTGTGAACGGGCAGGTCGAAATGGCGGCAGCGTTCGATCGCGCAGGCTTCGAGGCGATAGATGTCCACATGACTGACTTGCTGCAGGGGCGGCGAAGCCTTAACGAATTTTCGACGCTTGTTGCTTGTGGCGGTTTCTCCTACGGCGACGTCCTAGGCGCCGGCGGCGGTTGGGCTAAAACGATTCTGTTTAATGAGGCATTGCGCGCACAGTTCGAGGCGTTTTTTGCGAATCCCAACACGCTCAGTCTGGGCGTCTGTAATGGTTGTCAGATGCTGTCGCATCTAGCTGATCTCATCCCCGGCGCTCGCCACTGGCCTTCGTTCCAGCGCAATCGCTCCGAGCAGTTTGAAGGGCGATTTTCGCTTGTGCGAATCGAAAACTCCAACTCTGCCTTTATGCACGATATGCAAGGTTCGCGATTCGCGATTGCGGTCGCTCATGGCGAGGGGAGGGCGAGTTTTGCCTCCACTGTCGATGTCGAGGCCTTCGCGGCGTCCAATATGGCAGCGATGCGTTATGTCGATGCGCGCGGTGAGAAGACCATGCTCTATCCTTCGAACCCGAATGGGGCGAGCGATGCGATTGCCGGCGTAAGCAGCGAAGACGGCCGTGTCACCTTAATGATGCCTCATCCAGAGCGAGTATTCCGGGCGAGCCAGAATTCGTGGCATCCAGAGGAGTGGAAAGAAGACGCACCAAGTATGCGCCTATTTCGCAATGCGCGCCGCTGGCATGGTTGAGGGGTGAATCGCGGCAAATAACGGCTTGAGGCTGCGGCTCGAATGCGACATCGCCGGCATCAGCTAAGTTGCTCAGATGGCGGCGCCGACTAAACGTTAGGTCGATTTATCAGATACTTACCCAAAATTAGGGCTTCTGCGATAAGCAAAAGTCTCTATAATGCATCGTTTTTCGCGGGGAGACCCGCATAGCAAAGGCGGGAGAAGCCAATGCCAGATATAGATGTCGCAGACCAAATCGAAAGCAGAGGCGTTCGAGTGTCGATAATCATGGGATCGAAGTCAGACCTCGAGACTATGCGCGCGGCGACTACCCCTTTGTCCGAACTGGGAGTCGAATTTGAGCTTAAGATTGTCTCAGCCCATCGAACGCCTGCGCGGCTTTTCGAGTTCGCGAGCAATGCACACACGCGTGGCATCGATGTCATCATAGCGGGCGCTGGCGGCGCAGCTCACCTTGCCGGTATGGCTGCAGCGATGACGCATCTGCCGGTTATTGCAGTGCCGGTATCGAGTAAACAGCTTAAGGGCATGGATAGCCTTCTCTCGATGGTACAAATGCCCAAAGGTGTCGCCGTTGCCTGTCAGGCGATCGGTGATGCGGGGGCTTACAATGCAGGACTCATGGCCGCGCAAATTTTGGCGCTAAAAGATGCAGACCTATGCCAGCGATTAATCGCATGGCGCCAAGCTCAAACCGACAGCATACCGGTGGACGTTTAGACATGCAGATAGGAATTATCGGCTGCGGCCAACTTGCTCGAATGCTGGCCCTCGCTGGATGGCCTTTAGGATTAAAATTTTCTTTTCTAGCAGAACCCGGTGATACCGGCGACTGCGTGCTCGGACTCGGTAACTTGGTTTCTATGCCCGATGATTTCGAGACAATGCCCGCAGCCGCGCTTGCCGAAAAAGTCTATATGGCGCTCGATAAGCCTGACGTAATCACTGTCGAAAAAGAGAGCGTGCCAGTCGATTTACTCGAAGCTCTTAAGGCACACTGCGCAGTCTATCCAGATCCCAAGGCGGTGCGTATCTGTCAAAACCGCGGTTGCGAAAAAGAATTCATCGAAGGGGTCGGCGCCGCGATGGCACCGAAGATTGTCGTTAACACAACGAAAGAGCTCGAGGTGGCGATCGAACAACTCGGCTTTCCCGTTATCGTTAAAACCTGCGAGGACGGCTACGACGGCCTCAATCAGTGGAAGATGGATTCAGCCGGCGACTTAGCAGCGTTTCTTTCATCGCGCGATTCAATTGTGGAATCAGTAGTTGAGAAACGGGTGAACTTTAGCCGCGAAATTTCACTGATTCTGGTGCGAGCAGCGGACGGTAGAGCCGCGTCTTACCCTGCCACACAGAACTGGCACGAGGGAGGTATTCTTCGCGCTTCACTTGCCCCCGCTCAGAATATCGACGATGACCTAGCCAATCAAATCGAAGACCTGACAGAAAGAGTGCTTGGCAATATCGACTACGTCGGGGTGCTTGCTATCGAGTGTTTCGTCGTCGACGGTAAGCTCTTGGTCAACGAACTCGCTCCGCGTGTTCATAACAGCGGTCATTGGACTCAGCAGGGTGCAGCGACGAGTCAATTCGAGAATCACCTGCGTGCGATTGCCGGTCTGCCGCTAGGCAGTACTGAGGTACACGGTTTCGCCGGAATGGTTAATCTTTTAGGCGTTGAAGTTGATGCGCAAACCGCGTTGAAACCGAATGCGTTTTTCCATACCTACAACAAATCTGTCCGACCTAATCGGAAAGTCGGACACATTAATATTCGGCATAACGATGCGGATTCACTCAAGTCGCAGCTAGATGAGACGCTCGCGGCCATTTATAACCCAAGCTGATTGCTAGGCGCTATTGCTGATTAGTGTCGTGGTGATCTTGCGCTCGGCGCTGTAGTGAACGTCGAACATTCGCACCGGAAAACGCTGTGTCTGCCGATCGGCGAAATAGTGTTTAAGCGTGCTGTGTACGACGGGGAAGGCGAGCTCGTCCCAGGGTATTTCCTCCTCGGCAAATAAAGCGACCTCTAGAGACTCGACACCGGCTTGGAAATTCAGATCGGCAAGCTCCGCTCGAAAGAACAGATAAACCTGATTGATCTTAGGTAGATTAAACAGCGTGTAAAGACTGTCTTCGCTTACGTTGATCGTTGCGCCAGCCTCCTCACGAGTCTCTCGAATAGCACCCTCCAGGCTCGACTCACCATTTTCCATAAAACCTGCCGGCAATGTCCATTTTCCCAGCCTAGGTTCGATCGCGCGCTTGCACAACAATACCTTGTCGCCATAGTAAGGGAGTGTTCCGACGACATTATTAGGGTTTTGATAAAAAATGCTGTCGCAAGCATCGCAGCAATGGCGAAGCTTGTCGTCTCCCGCGGGGATTTTATGGACTAGTTCAGAGGCGCAGTGGTGACAGTATTTCATAAGGTCTCAATCGGCAGGGGAATCCTGTTCAAGCTTTTCGAATCGACTAACACTATCTGTTTGTACGATAGCGCCATCATTCTAGTTCGCCAGCAGTTTACTCTCTTGTCCGATTGGAGCAAAGAATGTGTATGCTTCTTAGATGCGATTGATCTCGCAGTGCAGTCGAAAGCGCTTCGAGGTCATGTAGGCCTCGATCTCACGCAGTCTGAGCTCGAGAAGCCTAAAGACTTCGGTGCACTGGGCTTCGTCGTAGCGCTGCCTCATGCCCTCATGCGCCGCAGAGGGAGTTTCTCGAGTCTCCGGGTGCGGGCTCGGGTCAGCAGAGTTCTCCCGCTGGAAGTTAGTGTGCGCACGGGATTTTCTCTCCGCTTCTCTCGCCGCTCCTTTCTCCGATCCTTTCGCTGTTCTTTTCTCTGCGCGTCGACGGCGGCGCTCAGCGCGACGGCTCGAACAGGCAGGTTCGTTTGGATCGATATCAAAAGCTATCCAGCAGATGACATACCCAAGTAGCGTGAACGGGCCAAACAGAAAAAGTGATCCGAGTGTCGCAAGCCTTACCCAAAATGTTTTTATCTCAAGGTAGTTGGCGATGCCCGCACAAACGCCCGCAACTCGCCCTTGCCGGGGATAGCGGTAGAGCGGCTTTCGATAGTTTAGCTTGCGAAAATGCTCTGCGGTCTCGGCGCCGCGGAAATAGTCCTGCACCGAGTCAGGCGTGATACCTCTGTCGAGAACGAAATAGGTAATTAGATAAGCCAAGAGGAGAGTGGGCCAGCTCATCACGCAGATAACAAAGATGACGCGAACCAGCGCAATGGGCAGATCGAGCCAGCGCGCGATCCCGGCGCAGACCCCCAGCCAGCGAGCATTTTCCGAGTCGAGTGTCAGTGCCGCACGCATACTAGTGTTGCTCATTATTCGCCCTCCAGTCCGGTACCTCGGCATCGAGGATCGATTCGAGGATATCTATGCGCTCGGTTAATGATTGCGCCATAGTCGAGAGTTCCTGCAGGTCGTACTGACTCCCTGCCTGCACGGAAATTTTGTTTCTGTCATTACGAGCGAGCAGGATCCAGAAAGTGACGAACGAAAGGACCATGCCGACGATTGAGATGATGAAAACAAAAGCATTCATAGTGGTTGCCTGTTTTTTTTACAGTGCCCCGCGCGAAGCGGAGGCAAATGCGGTAGATGAATGGTCGCGTCGTCGCCAGAGTCGATATTTAGTTTGGCCGCTGAGCGATTGGCGGCTAACGCTAGATTTTTAGTCTAGCGTTTCGCAGCGCCTTCGACTACGTCTTACTCACCCGCGCTTGCAGTCGATTTTGCCATTTTTGCTTTCAATGCAGCGAGTTCGGCCTCAATTTGCTCCTGGCGCTCTAACTCCTCAAACTCGCTCTGCAGACCGCGCTGTTCTATATGGCCCGTCTCTAGCTGTCCTTCCATCTGATCGATTTTGCGCTCGAAGTGTTCAAATTTGTCGAGAGCGCTGTCTATCGTGTGGCTCCTCAGTTTATCGTGAACGTTCAGGCGGCTTTCTGTTGCTTTCGTTCTTAGCAAGATGGTTTTCTGGCGTGCCCGCGCATCGTTTAGCTTCGCCTGAAGGAGCTCAATCTCGCTGCTAAGTTTGTCCAACGTCTCATCCAGCTTCGAAAGATCGGTTTGAGTGATCGCGATGCTCGCGTTTATCGCTGAGCGTTCGACAAGCGCGGCTTTGGCGAGATCTTCGCGTCCCTTAGAGAGGGCGAGTTCGGCTTTCTGTCCCCATTCGTGGGCTTGCTTGTTTAGCGTGTCAACGCGGCGCTTAAGGGTTTTCTTGTCGGCGATCACTTTTGCCGTGCTGCTCCGAACTTCGACCAGGGTCTCCTCCATTTCTTGGATCACCATGCGAATCATTTTTTCGGGATTTTCTGCCTTGTCGAGCAAGGCGCTGATATTGGAGTTTACGATGTCCGAAAGTCGAGTAAATATGCTCATAACTGTTTCCTTAGTCTGTCATGCGCCTCGCCAGCGAGGCCCCTGATTAGCGTTCTGGGCGAGCGTCCTTTCGGTATTTGATCCAGCCTTCGCATGTGCTGAATCGAGCCGAGGCGCCCTTTATTGCTGTCTGGTATAGGAATTGCATAGACTGTGCCAACTTATTTGCTCTCATTAACTTATTGATTTTAATAGAATAAAATTCTCGAATAAAAGTTTATTTATCCCAAGGTAGTTAAATAGACCATCGAGTAGTAATTTTGACCACGCGCCGCGATTAAGACGTCTGTAGACGAGGCAAGAGCTAACCGTCTTTTCCTCTTCGCAGGGGCTGTACGGCAACTAAAAAAGGATAAGAATTCGCATGGATCAAGACGCAATGGACGGGGGACTAAAGCAGCTCGTTTCACCTGCTCAGGCGCCTCGCATGATAGGTGAGTCGGCCTGCTTTCTCGAGATGCAAGAGCATATCTCGCGCGTGGCACCGCTCAATAAATCGGTGCTTATCGCCGGCGAGCGCGGTACGGGCAAGGAGTTGATCGCCGCTCGGCTGCACTATCTCTCTCCGCGTTGGGAGGCGCCTTTTCTCAAGGTCAACTGCGCCGCAATGAGTGAGTCACTGCTCGAGGCGCAGCTATTCGGCCACGAGGCGGGGGCGTTTACCGGTGCGACCAAACTGCGTAAGGGCTATTTTGAGCGAGCCGATGGTGGGACTCTGTTTCTCGACGAGCTTGCAACGACGGCAATGTCGGTTCAAGAGAAAATTCTGCGTGTTATCGAATACGGTGAGTTCGAGCGTTTAGGCGGCAACGAAACGCTTACGGTCGATGTCCGCCTTGTTGCAGCGACCAACGAAGACCTTCCCGCGCTCGCGCGCCAACGCCGATTTCGAGAGGACCTGCTAGATCGGCTTGCATTCGACGTCG
>Ga0222715_10002880_pt1 | contig 15529 bp, 23 predicted proteins | sample C33_9DmetaG_FD_165056 | JGI IMG/M metagenome (GOLD analysis project Ga0222715, IMG submission 165056) | Estuarine water microbial communities from San Francisco Bay, California, United States - C33_9D | ecosystem: Environmental > Aquatic > Marine > Unclassified | place: USA: California...
ATCATCGACGAGGTGCGCCGCCAGCATGGCAGCTCGCGCCGTGGTCATGCGTTTAAGATCAACCGCACAAAGCCGCTGCCGCACGTCAACGATGCAAAACTGGCCTGCGAGTCCGCTGGCCCTCTGGAACAACTGATGGCGAAGGAAGATATCCAACTGGTGAGAGACTGTGTCGAGTCCATGCCGACCATGCGCAAGGCTGTGATCCTGCTGATCCTTGATGGCTGGAAGCACAAGGAGATCGCCGACAGCCTGGGCATCTCCACGCACACGGTCGAGTACCATGTGCGCCGCGCCAAGCTCAACATCGCGGGACAGCGAGGCTGGTGATCCTATGCGTCTGAATGTGCAGCTAGTGTTCTGGTCGTGTGCGATGACCTTCTGCGTGCTGTTCTGGGTCGCCGTTGTGGGATGTGTGGCTGGGCCGCAGACGCCGCCGCCGCCGCAGCCCTTGCAGGAGGCGCGCGCGGCTGCGTTGACGCGCGAGGACTTCAACCTGGAGTTTGTCGGGCGCGCCAACCGTGAAGCCAGCTACCTGCCGGGCCAGTTTGCTACGGTCAACGTCTACCCCATGCCATCTTTGGCAGACGTTGAGGGCGGGTTGCCGATACTTCAGCGGCCAGCATTGCGCCCAATCATCGGGCAGGAGTTCATCCTGTCTTGGCTGACCAGGGCGGTGGCTACGTATCCCGAGGGCGTGCCGGACAGCTACGACCCAGCCAAGCGCGTGCCGCCCGGTCACTGGACGCTGCCAAGCATCGAGACGCACCGCCCGGCCTTGCGCCCAGATCGGATGTGCGCGTTGCTCATCAGCCTTGAGAAGCCAGGACCGCCGCAGCCGATCCCTGGCGCTGCTGGGGCGATGTTGCAGGTGCCGCCGCGCTACGTGCTGGTTCCGGATCGCATCGACAACATCGAGCCCTGGAACCGCCCAGGCGTCCCGTTCGAGTTTGTGCAGGACGGCTACGGCCAGATCATGCTGCGCATGAAGGTGCCCAATAACGTGAACGGCCTGCGCGTCTGGTGTCAGCTACTGGTCGAGGACCGGCGCGTGCCAGCGGGCTGCGTGTCGACGCCGATGCTTGAGATCCACGTAGGCGCGCGCTAGATTCGGGAAAGCCTGCGACATACCGTGCAGGTATGAGCAAAGACCAAGAACCCGACACCGACACGCCCGCGACCAACCTGCCCGAGCCGCCCGCCGACGAGGCGCAGCGCGCGGAGATGCGCGAGCGAGCGGTCGCCTGCGGCAAGGAGCTCACCGAGATCCTCAACCGTCACCGCTGCTTCATCCAGCCATACCTCGAGCCGATGGAGCACATCGGGAACAGCGGCACGCGCGCGGTCATCTCGGCCAGCTACGCGATTCTGCCGCATGAGTAGCGGCGAGGACACGCCGACGCGGCGACTTATGCAGATGGCCGAGATGCCAGCATTCGTCCCGAACAGGTTTCGCGAGGCGCTGGTTCACATCAGCGAAGACGCTCTGGACGGAAACGACAACGGCAAGCTCGGCCAGTGGCTCTACGAGCACCGAGATCGCTTGCAGCGTGGAGGCGACGAGCAAGGCGTCGTGCGCTTCAACCACGAGATCCTGAACGTCGAGAAGCACGCGCCGGACCTGCTCCGACCGCTACGCAGAAAGCTGATTGAGCTGCTCGGCGACGCCGATGTCATGCACAAGCTCTGCGTCCCTGCGTTTGATCTGCGGGCGATTGAGATGCACGCGACGCTCTACCACCATGGCGCGCACTTCGACTGGCACGACGACGCTGTGGCGGCAGACGGGCAGACGATCATCGACAGCCGTCGCTTGTCGTTCTGCTACTACATGCACAGCACGCCCCTGATGTTCAACGGCGGCTCGCTTGAGTTCCTAGACGGAACCAGCGTCAAGCCTCACAACAACCGGCTCGCGCTGTTTCACCCCGTGCAGCAACACCGCGTGATGCCAGTCGAGTGCTGGAGCTCGCACGTTCTACACGGTCGCTGGGCCATCGTCGGATGGTTGCACGGCGACGCGCCTGATGGATACCGCGAGCGTCTGCCGGCCATGCGCGGCGAGCCGACTGCGTAGAGAAATGCACGGGCCGCGCCCTCTCGTGCGGCCCGTGCGACGCAACTCGGTCCCGGCGCGGCTCTCGCCCATCCGCGCCTGACTTGCGCCTCTGAGCATAAAAAAGCCCCGAGACTCGGCCAAGCCTCGGGGCAGGAAAGCAGGGCACACGTTGATCCGCTGAGGATGTAGGTCAGGGAGGGGGAACCGGCAGCGGCGCGCGCCCGCTGGAAGCCTACGACATCTGCGCAGGGTTTCAAGGTTTTCAGTGTTTCACTGAAACCTGCAACACCACTGAAACCTGCAACACCGCTGAAACCTGCAAGGCGGCAGCTCGACGCGCCTACCACATCCGCGCGGTTCGCAGGTTCGCGCGGACTAGAAAACTCGGCGCGGTTCGCAGGTTCGCGCGAACCCGAGAACTTGGCGCGGCGGACTAAGGGCTTCCGTTTCCGTATCGCACGCGGTAGCGTGCCGCGCCGAGCAGCACAGGGAAGCAGAAGCATGACAGGATGGACCAAACTCCACAGCCGGATCGTCGTCTCGTCGATCTGGCAGCAGCCGGACCACGTTCGGATTCTCTGGGTGACGATGCTGGCGATGGCCGACGCCGACGGGATCGTCGAGGGCAGCGTCTGCGGTCTGGCGAAGATGGCGAAGCTGACGCCTGAGAAGACACAGGAGGCGCTCGACGCACTGATGGCACCGGACCCCGACAGCAGCGACCGGACGAGCGGAGAGCGGATTCTGGAGACCCCAGGCGGCTGGTTTATCATCAACCACGCGAACTACCGCGACCGACAGACGAAACAGCAGCGTGAGACCGCCGACCGAGTCCGCCGACACCGCGAGCGCAAGCGGCAGTCCGATCCTGCCAGCGTTACATCCGAACATGTAACGCCCGGTAACGGGCGTAACGCTCCGTCTTCTTCTGTTTCTGTTTCTGCTTCTGAGAAGAGGACGCGCGGCAAGCCCGCAGCTCCGCGTCCCGAGGACGTGCCCGAGGAGGTCTGGACGGACTGGCTTGAGCATCGGCGGCGCAAGAAGGCCAGCGTCTCGCAGACCGTCGTGGGCAACCTGCGCGCCGAGGGCGAGAAGGTCAGCCTGCGGCTCGCCGACGTTATGGGGATGCAGGTGACCAACGGCTGGCAGGGCTTCCAGGCGTCGTGGGTGAAGCGACCACGGCCTGCGCCGCCGCCGGGCAGCTACCCGAATGCGCCGGGCGGCATTAGCTCAAGCGTCGTCGAGCTCGCCCGCAAGGTCGACGAAGAGCGGCAGCGCCGGACGGGCGGCAGCTAGCGGTTCCGAATATCCTGCGGAAAAACAGAGGAAGGACGCTAGACACGGTCGCAGATGGTCGATACGGTAACGGCATGGAAAGCAACCACAACAAGGGCGCGGCCAGCGCCATCATCCCGCAAGCCGACCTGATCGCTGAAGCGGCCGAAGCCCTGCGGCGCAACGTGCAAGTCACCGAAGCCGCGGGCGACGACTGGACGGACGAAGTCGAGAATGCGCAAGACGCGGGTCTGTGCGCCGCCGCGCGCGCGGGCTACGACTGGGAAGACGACGCCGAGTTAGTCCGCTACTGCCTGAAGGCGACGCAACTGGAATGCGCTACCGAGACTCTGCGGCGGTTCCAAATGTGGGCGCAGCGATGACCCACTACGGCTACATCGGCTACCGCTCCATGGGCACGCCTGAGCTGCGGCCTACCGACTACGACGTCGACACCGACCGCTGCGACGACTGCGGGCAGCAGGCGCTGCTGCTTGACCTTGAGCACGACGAACAAGAGACGGGCAACTGGCGCTGCGCGGAGTGCCAAGAAAACCAACCATAGAGGGGGATCCCATGCTTGAAGACAACCTGAGGGAACTGGAAACGTGGCGGCGCGATCTGCGTCATGAGATTGGCGACCTGATCTGCGACGACGCGCACGACGCGCCGCTGCGCTTGCTCAACGTGGCTAGTGCGATGAGCTACGTCGAGGTCGCTATCCGCGCGGTGGAAGGCGCGCAGAGTGCGATGCAAGAGTGCGGCGAGATCATCGAGCGCATCGAGAGCGATCGAGAGGTGTCCGCATGAGCGACTACCGCGACAAGGCAGGCCGCTACCGCCAGCGCAACGGCCTGGACATCCTCGAGGAATACGGGGCCTGCGTGATGATCACTCTTGTGCTCACCTCTTTCTGGTGGGTTAAGCCTTGCTTCCAGATGTTGGTGGAGGTGATGGAATGAGTGACCGCACGATCGTCAAGGAGTCCGGTCACTGGTATGCCAAGGACGGCACACAGGTGCTTGAGGTGCCCAAGGCCAAGGGCGACGGATGGAAGCGCACTACGCTGAGGGAGGCGAGGACCATGAACCTCGCCCCCGGCGTGACGACCATCATCAAGTGCGCGCACGCGCCGCAGCTCGACCGCTGGAAGCAGCGACAAGCCATCATGTCGGCGCTGACCCTGCCCCGCACGCCGGACGAGTCCGAGGACGACTGGCTGCGCCGCATCGAGGTCGACATGGGCGAGACCGCGCGCAAAGCCGCCGAGGAGGGCAGCCGAATCCACGCGGCCATCGAGGCGTCGATTGACGGTGAGATCTACGACAGCAACTACATCGGGCACGTCGTCGGCGTGCGCGAGCTGCTGGTCAAGCTGGCGGGCATGGACGCAGAGTTCGTGTCGGAGCGTGGCACCACACACCCCTACGGCTACGGGACCAAAGCCGACATCACCGACAAGGCTGGCACGTTCCTGGCTGACTTCAAGGGCAAGGACGGCGACCAAGCCGAGCTTGAGAAGCTCAAGACCTACGAAAGCCACTGGATGCAGCTAGCGGCGACGCGCGCGGCGCTTGAGTCGGGCGAGGACGACGACCAGCAAGAGCGACGGCGCTGCTACATCATCTACGTCAGCCGCACGCACGCAGGCGCATGTCACGCCGTCGAGGTGACAGCCGAGCAGCTCGATCAGGGATGGCGCATGTTCGACGCGCTGCTGCGCTACTGGCAGGCGCGCAACCGCTACACGCCGGAGTGGCAAGCATGAGCGCGCGCGACGATGTGTTTGCGGCGGCGGGCAAGGTCGTCGCCGCGTGGCGGCGCGAGCGGCAATTCATCCCCGAGGAGCTCGAGGACGAGATCATCATTCTGATGCGAGCCATCGAGGCGATGAACGCACAGCCGCGCGCCCGCAACACGGACCCCGAGACCAGCCGGCAAGGCCCGAGGACGGTCCGCATCGCTGGGCACCGGCTCGAGGTCTTGGCTCTTCTGCGGCAGCGACCGCGCACCGACGAGGAGATCGTCGCCAGCCTGAGCGGGCAGATGTCGGCGAGCGGCGCGCGGACGCGGCGGGCCGAACTGGTGCGGGCTGGCCTAGTCCGCGACAGCGGGCATCGACGCCGAGGCGCAAGTGGGCGCAGGATGACCGTGTGGGCGGCGGTCGGTCCGGCTGATATTCTGCGGACAAACCGAGGAAGGACGATGGACACGGTCTTAGGTGGTTGATACGGTAACGGCATGGAAAGCACACAGACGATGTTCTTCTGCAACACCTGCGACGACCCGATGACGACGGACACGGGTATCTGCTTTGTCTGCGATACGCACTTCCGCGCCCTAGAGCGCGCGATGGACCGGCAAGCGCAGCTCATCGTGCGAGTCTGTGGATGCCGCCGACCGCTGCCAGCAGACCGCACCGTCTGCGACGCCTGCGAGCCCTACTGCGATCACTAACCCCAACGGAGGAAACCATGGAAAGCAACCAACTCAACGCCCGCGCGATGCGCGCGGCGGTCTCTAAGATCCCGGCGCAGATTGACGCCATCAGCCGCACGCTTGAGGAGTATCTCGGCAGCTACCCGTTCGACGGCGACACGCCCGATGGCCTGATCAACGATGTCATCGGCGGGCACGCCAAAGCGCAACTGATCCTCAACAACCTACGCGCGACGGTCGCGGCGCTGCCGCAACTCCCGCCGCAACTCCCGCCGCAGGTGTCGCAAGGGGTTGGGGCATGAGCGCCGATCACAAGCAGATCACCGCCGCGCTGGCGGCGTTTCACCAGACCGTCGGCACCATCGAGAAGTCGGCGCGCGCGCAATACGGCAATTTCGCGGACCTCTCGACAGTGCTCTCGGCCATCACGCCAGCCTTGTCACAGCACGGGCTGGCGCTCGTTCAGACGTTCGACATTCAAGAGGGCGAGGACATCCTGATCAGCCGGATCTACCACACCAGCGGCGAGACCATCCAGAGCTTTTGCCGCCTGATCCGCGTCGAGGCCAGCGGCGGACGGCAGAACCCGCTGCACCTCTGGGGCGGCAGCGTCACCTACCAGCGACGCTACGCCGCGCTTGCGCTGGTCGGTCTAGCCGCTGGCATGGAGGACGACGACGGCGACATAGCCGACCCGCCGACGCGCAAGGTCAAGGCCAAGAAGGCACCGCCGCGCGATCCCGAGCCCAAGGTCACGCCAGCCAAGGTTGAGGGCTGGGACAGCCGCGAGCACGCGGAGCAGGCGCTGGACCTGTGCACCAACCCGGAGCAGCTGGCGGCCTGGGCTGGCAAGACCAAGGCTAGCGGGTTCCAGGGCTTGGACCGCGACGAGCTGCTTGAGGCATTCAACGAGCGTCGGGCTATGGTCGAGCACGCTCGCGCCGAGCAAGAGGACGCCGCAGGTTGACCTATCAATCGCAGGAATGGGTGCTCAAGCACATCATCGACCCGTTCGGTCCTGGCACCGACGACCCGGAGATGACCAAGCTCGAGGTGTTCCTGCTTCAAGTCATGCACCACATGATGACGCCCGAGCAGCGGGAACGCTTCGAGGATGACTTCGAGAATGACCCCGAGATCTTCGAGACGATTATCGACCACGACGACCATCTCAAGGTTGCTCAGTGGATGGAGGAGACCGCTCTGCGGTGCATCATGCTGCGGCTGATCATCAGCAATCAGGCTCGGCCACGGTGGGAAGACGGCGACATCGCCATGGAGCTACTAGACGCATGACAGTGATCGAAGAGCAGGACGCAGCCTGGGACGAAGCGCCCACCGGATGGGCGTGCTGGCGCGACCGCATGATCCATCTGGGCCTCAACCTTCCCACTGATCGCCAAGAAGCCAAGCGTGCGGCGTGGCAACTGGGCAGCGCACTAGAGCGCGCGCACCTTCAAGACACGGGACGGCGCGGCAAGCTGTTTCGCCGATGCAAGACGCACGGCGGCGGCACGCAGGGGCACGTCCACTACCCGCAGGCATGGTGGCACCGCATGGACGAGATCGTCAGCAACATGCTACAGCCGCCGCAAGGCCAGCTTCCGTTTGACGCATGACCCGCAGCGCCGACGACAAGCGCGCCCGGTTCCTCGAGGCGCAACAGCATTCGCCGGGTGTTCCGGCATCCACCACGCTGGGGGCAACAGATCGACAAAGCGGTGCCGCTGAGGTCGGGACGTGCCGTCACAAGCCCGGCGTGGTGGAGTTTCCTTTGCGAGAGCTTCACCTGTTCGCAGGCGCAGGCGGCGGCATCTTGGGCGGTCTGCTGCTGGGTCACACGCCCGTCTGCGCCGTCGAGATCGACGCCTACTGCCGCAAGGTGCTGGCGGCGCGGCAGGCAGACGGCTGGCTGCCCGAGTTCCCCATCTACGAGGACGTGCGCCAGTTCGACGGCAAACCGTGGCGGGGCCGCGTCGATGTCGTGGCTGGCGGATTCCCCTGCCAGCCGTGGTCTACAGCAGGCAAGCGCAAGGGCACCGACGACCCGCGCCATCTGTGGCCCGAGATGGCACGCATCGTCGAGGAGGTGAGACCGCGCTATGTCTTTGCAGAGAACGTTCAACTGGACGCCATGCGAGAACCCTGGCGAGACCTTCGAGGGATGGGCTACCGAGTCCCGCCAGCTCTCTGCGTCGCTGCGTCAGATGTTGGCGCGCCGCATCTCCGCAAGCGATGGTGGCTGCTGGCCGACGCCGAAAGCCAGCCCGAGCGGCCCGGACTACAACCGGGTCAACCGGGAGAAGTCTGGGGGCGACGACTTGGTGACGGCGGTTGCGCGGTGTCCGACGCCGACAGCGGGCGACGCGAAGAACGCGCGCAACGCGACCTCGAGCCGTCAGCCGGACAGCCAGAACCACAGCGGGACGACGCTCTGCGACACGGTCCATGGCACTGGTGGCAAACTGAGCCCCCTGTGGGTCGAGTGGTTGATGGGCTGGCCCATCGCGTGGACCGACTGCGAGCCCTTGGCAACGGACAAGTGCCGATGGCCGCAGCGACCGCTTGGCACTACCTGATAGAGCAACTTTGACATACCCGCCTACCTGCGTTGGGTAGGCAACCGGGCGACGAGAACTAAAACCTGACCGAACGGTCATTTGTAGCGTGCTGCTCAAGGTCTCGTCGCCCGGCCTTTCTCCCCTTGCGTAAATATATGCGCAGACTCTACACTGCCGCCCCATGAGCCCAGACGACATCCTCGCAGTCACCTGCCACTACTTCAGCATCACACCCGACGACGTGAAGGGCAGGTCACGAGCTCAAAAGGTCAGCGTGCCGCGCAAGCTCGCGTGCTACATGATCCGGCAGATGCTTCCCCTGAGCTTCGAGGACATCGGCAACTGGCTCGGCCTGCGCGACCATTCCACGATCATCTACTACATCAAAGACGTCGAGAGCAAGCTGCCGACCGATCCGCTTCTCCAGAAGTTCTACCACGAGATCCTCGCCTACCTGATGCAGCACAACCCCGTCGCGCACGCCGAGGCCCAAGCTCACACCCATGCCTAGCAGCCGCGTCGGTCTCTGCCTGCCATGGCCTGACAAGAAACTCAGCCCCAACGCACGACAGCACTGGGCACAGCGCAGCTCCGCAGTCAAGCGCGCCCGCAGTCAAGCCTACCTGCTCGCGCGCGGCAGCATGACGCAACCCGGCGAGACATGGGCACCCTTTCAACAGGCAGGGACCGATGACCAGATCAACGTCCGGCTCACGTTCGAGCCGCCCGCCCGTTACCGCTACGACATCGACAACCTCGTCGCGCGCATGAAGTCCAGCCTAGACGGGATCGCAGATGCCATCGGCGTTGACGACTACAACTTCCGGCTCGAGCGTCCGGTCATGGCGGACCCACACAAGCCGCACGGGCGCGTTATGGTCACGCTCGAGATCCAGCCGCATGACTAAGCACCCGCACATCGTTGAGGATCTGCGCAAACTAGCCGTCGCAGTTGCGGATCTGAACCCTGACCCAAGCAACGCACGCAAGCACGGCCAGCGCAACCTCGACGCGATCAAGGCTTCGCTAGCGGCGTTCGGGCAGCGCAAGCCGCTCGTTGTGCAGCGCGAGGGCATGATCGTGCGCGCCGGCAACGGCACGCTTGAGGCTGCGAAGGCGCTGGGCTGGGATCACATTGCGGCGGTCGTCATCGACGAGGACAGCGCCCAGGCCGTGCAGTTCGCAATTGCTGACAACCGCACCGCCGAGCTGGCCGAGTGGGATGACGAGACGCTGGCAACCTTACTCGACGGCATGGACGAGCCAACGCGCGACATGCTGGCCTTCAATGAGAAGGAGCTGGCGGGGCTCATGCGGGGCCTAGAAACCGAAGAAATTGTCGAAGACGAGGCACCAGAGCCACCAAGTAATCCTGTTACTAAACTTGGTGATCTGTGGAAGCTTGGCCGGCACCGTATCTTGTGTGGCGACAGCACAAAACCAGATGATGTAAAGACTGTGACAGCCGGTTGCCAGATGGACGCGGTCATTACTGATCCACCCTATGGAACCGGAATCACTGCCGATCGCGGTTTAGGCAACAGCAACGTGCCCATGGATTTAGCTGGCGATCAAGACAACACTTTGGCAATCCAAGCTTTCAAAGTGTGGGGTGATCAAGCGCCTTTACAGATTTGGTGGGGTGCCAATTACTACGCTTCAGCGCTGCCAAATCGCAAATGCTGGGTCGTTTGGGACAAAGATCATCACGGGATGACGTATGCAGACGCCGAGCTTGCGTGGACCAACCAAGACTCTCCTGTACGGGTTTTTCGGCATGCGTGGTCGGGCATGCACCGTGCCAGTGAAAGGCAGACAGAAAAGCAGCACCCTACCCAAAAGCCGGTCGCATTATTTGCTTGGTTGATCAAGCAATACGGAGATGCCTGTAAAGCATTCGCCGATCCATTTTTAGGATCTGGAAGCTCGTTGATGGCCGCCGAGCAAACTGGCAGAACATGTTTGGGCATTGAGATCGACCCAGCCTACTGCGACGTCATCGTGCAGCGGTGGGAGAACCTGACCGGGCAAAAGGCGGTGCGGAATGGCTAAGGCCAAGGCCAAGCCACGCGGGCGACCGCGCAGCGTGATGACCGACGAGGTGGTCGACAAGATCCTGCGGACCATCGAGCTTGGCGTCTGGCCCGACCGAGCTGCCCAGATGCACGGCGTCAGCGGTGCCAGCCTGCGCTCGCACAAGGCCCGCCACGCTGACTTTGCAACGCTCATAGAAAAGGCCGAGGCCAAGGCAGAAAGCAGCATCCACGGCAAGATCCTGCGGCACATGGACAAGCAGTGGACCGCTGCGGCCTGGATGCTCGAGCGCCGCTTTCCCCAACGCTACGCCAAGCAAGATCCCAAGGTCGTCGTGCACAACGAGGCGCACGCGCAGGCTGGCGTCGCGCAGCTCGGCCCGCCCGTGCCCGATAGCGCCGAGTTCGCGCGGCAGCTCATCCAAGCCACACAGATCGCACAGCGCGTGCTAGCGGTGGAAAATGAGCCAGCCGGCGGAACGTGAGGCGCAGGGTCGCGAGCAGTGCGCGGCGGCTCTCGAGCAGCTCTGCCCGCGCGTCTACGGCAACCCGTGGATACCGCACTGGCCGCTGCCAGCGCAGCAGGTCTTCCTTGGCCTGCACCTGAGCTCGCCGACCGATCGCGTCTTCCAGGCTCTGTACGGCGGCAGCGCCGGCGGTGGAAAGAGCGACGCGCTGCTCATGGCGGCGGCGCAGTATGCGTGGAACGAGCCCGACTTCGCCGGCATCCTGTTCCGGCGCACGTTCACCGACCTGACCCAGCCGGGCGCGCTGCTAGACCGGGCGATGGAGTGGTGGATACCCAAGGGCGCGCACTGGGACGGGACGAACAAGGTCTTCAGGTTCCCCAACGGCGGCAAGGTCGCGTTCGCCTACCTGTTCAAGCCCAACGACCACCTGCGCTACCAGGGCGCGGAGTATCAGTTCACGGGCTGGGACGAGCTGACGCAGTGGCCTACGGCGGCACCATACGAATACGTCGGCATCAGCCGCGTGCGGCGCGGCAGCGACAGCCGCATTCCGCTGCGGACCCTCGCAGCCAGCAACCCCGGCGGACCCGGCCACGACTGGGTCGCGCGGCAGTTCATCGGCGGCATCGACCCCGACACGGGGCAGCGCGCGCCGCCGCAGCACCGCTACGTGCCCGCTCGGATCGCGGACAACCCCTACCTCGACCGCGACGCCTACGTGGCTGGCCTCGAGCACCTACACCCGACCGTGCGGCAGCAGCTCCTCGAAGGCGACTGGTCCGCCCGCGAGCCCGGCGACTATTTCCGCGCCGAGTGGTTCGGCCCGCTCCTTGATCCCGAACTGGACCGCTGGCCGAGCTCGGAGTGCCAACGCATCCGATGGTGGGATCTTGCGGCAAGCGAGAAGAGCACCGCCGCGAAGACCGCTGGCGTGCTTATGGCCCGGCACAGGCGCGGCGTCAGAGCCATCGAACACTGCCGCGCATTCCGGGCGACGCCGGGCAAGCGCGACGATCTGATCGTCCAGACGGCGCAGGCGGACGGGCACGCCGTCACGGTCGGCCTGGAGATCGAGGGCGGCAGCGGCGGGCTGGCGCAGTTCCACGCGCTCGAGAAGCGCCTGCGGGCGCAGGGCTACCGCGTCGTCGGCGCGCGCCCGAGCTCGATGACGGACCGCGAGGCGCGCACCATGACGCGAGGCAGCGCGTCCATGTCGGCCAAGACCAGCCGCGCCGACCCGGTCGCGTCGTGCCTCGAGCGTGGCTTTCAACGTCGCGGCGAGGGACCGGACACGGGCGCACCGTGGCACGGCGTCGACGCTGGCAAGGCTGTGCACGACCAGACCGACGGCATCCGGCTCTTCGCAGGCCCGTGGACAGCGGACTACCTGAGCATCGTTGAAGGCTTCCCTGACGCCGCGACGTGCGACGAGGTGGACGCGACCAGCGGCGCGTGGGCGTGGCTCGAGGCACACCCGCTAGGCAACCGTCAGCCGTTTGGTAACATTCCGCAGCGCCGCAACGTCACGCACGACGTGCACCCCGACGACCGGCAGGAGCGGACCGACCGATGGCTGACACCGTAGACGAGACGACGCGATGAGCTGCACCGGGTGCGAATACGATGGGATCTTCGCCCTGGTTCCAGCGGGCGAGAGTGATATCACCGCATTTGATCACGGTTCGGTTTGGACTTCGACAGTATCGAATGTTCCGCCACGGGCGGAGCCTGACCCGGAATCCGCAGTTACGCTGTCGATGATTCCTGGGTACGAGCTCCGTGTTCCCGAGAGTGGGCTAAAGCGCAATAGCGCATTCAACGTATCACAGAATCCTGGTGGGACTCATACAGGTGCCGCTGGTGTCCACGAGCGCGCCAAGAAACTCGCGGAAAAAGCTGCGGCGACGCCAGATGAGCAGACGTATCTACCCGACCCGTTTGGCTGGCGTTTTGCACCAGACAACCCTGACCAGCTTGGTGATAGAGACCCGACGATGGTCTACATGATCCCGCTGTATTTTGGACACACGCCGCAAGACGGAACATGCAGCAGCGCATCCGTGCCTGGATGCGAGGGCGGAACGCCATGCGCCGCGTCGATTCTTTATACGTTCGAGATCCACAGCGTCATCCTGTCTGACAAGCGCCCCAAGGAATTTCCCCTCCCGGCCAGCCCCAGCTCGTTTACCCCAACAGATCCTAACGGTGTGACAAGCAACGTCACGACAAGCATCCAGAGCGGTTTCGGGCGTTACGAGTCAAGCCATGATCCGCGAGGAGTCGCGAATCCGGAAGGCCAGACCAGCTATGTCACCACGAAGATCGTCGAACTCAACGTCAAGATCACTGCTTCAGCATGTGGTGGGTGGGGCATATGGAAGACCAACTTTAGCGACTGGGACGTAGCGATCCCAGGATACTCACACACAAGCGCCGATGCGAATGATGTGCCCGATGAGAGCATCGTATTCGGCGTCGCTTGTATGGAGTGCGAGCCAGTAGATGCAGTGCTAAAAATCCCAGACGATGGTTCGGGTTCGCAGGGCGGCGGCAAGAACTTTAATCAATCAAGCATCTAGCAAGCAGCCATGGACTACGTCATCCCCGTTTACATCATGCTGGGCGACGATCTGATCGTCGGCAACCACTGCGACGAGACATTCACGGGTGCGCTCGAGAGCCCGACGCTGACCAATACTGCGCGCGTGTCAGGCCAGAAGATCTACAACCGAGCGACGACGTCGGTGGAGGCTTACAACGCGCACGACAACAGCAACACCAGCGGCACCGCGCCCGCCGCACCGCACGCGGCTGGTCCCGAGTTTAGCCTGACGCAGAAACTGTACGCGCGGCACAGCTCGACGGGCTTTGTCATTGTCAAGCGCGGCAGCAACAGCTCTACGCTGATCGCCAATGGCACCACATACAGCGCAGGCACGGGCGGTCGATGGTCAAAGAGTTACGCCTCGACCGAGCACTATGACGAGCTCGGCACCGACATCAGCAACGCTTTCGACGACATCAACACGACGCTCGGCAAGCAGGCCGAGGTCATGGGCTTCTTCGTCAGCCTAGGCACGCACGACCAGACCGTCGACGGCGGCGGCGACCTGTTCACGACCGAGCTGCCGACCTTTGTGCAGAACCTGCGCACAGACTACGGGACGCACACCACGGGCAAGGCGACGCCGGTCATCTGGCGCAGGCCGGCGCTTGGTGCGAGCGGCGCGATCAGCGCAGAGGCCACGAAGATCCGCACGGCTCTGGCCAAGCGCGCCGCCGCCGACACGCAGTTCCGCGTGCTGGATGCCGACGACATCGAACTGGCCAGCGACAACCTCAGCGAAGTGGCGACTGGCACGATCACAATCGGGCAACGCTACGACAACGAACTCAACCGCATCGCGCTGCCGAACTGCTGATGGTCATCTACTTCGCCAAGACGTATCGCCCGCCCGCAGGTGCCAAGGGCAACGCCAAGAAGGTGCTGCGCTGGCGAGAGGAGCACGGCGACGAGGTGCAGGGCATGACGCGAGTGGGCTGGGTCCGAGCCCGGCAGCTTGCCAGCGGCAGGCCGATCAGCGCCGAGACCGTCAAGCGCATGGCTGCTTTCAACAGGCACCGCAAGAACGCCGAGGTCAGCGCCGAGCACAAGGACGAGCCGTGGAAGGATGCGGGATACGTCGCTTGGCTGGGATGGGGCGGCACGACCGGCATCGAGTGGGCTATCCGCACCAGCGCATCCATGCAGGACTAATCTGCTACACTGCGCGCACGATAAGGCGACAGCATGACGACCGAGCTACGAGTTCAGAACCAGAGCCAGAACCTCTACGTCCGCGCGCTGTCGACGGCCTACCGCAGCGGCATCCAGGTCCACGACCCGAGCCTGTGGCTGCTCCGCGAGCCCGAGCTCGAGGAGAAGATGCTGCGCGACGCCGACATCGCGCACGCGGTCGGATACCGGCGGCACCTCATCGCCGGCCAGCGGTGGAACTGTATTCCGCGCGTCACCGGCAGCCCGCGCGCCGACTTGTCGGTTGGCATCGCCAACGAGCTGCTCGACGGCATCCAAGACTTCACGCAGGCGCGGCTCAACCTTGCGCGGGCGTTCTTCTCTGGTGCCCGGTTCGGCACAATCCACGGCAAGGTGCGCACGCTGACGATCGGCGACGGCAAGCCTCGTCGCTGGTGGTGCCCAATGCGCATCGAGGACCACGACAAGCGGCTCTTCCGCATCGTGCCGCAGCACGGCGAGACGCTCACCGCCAACTGGGAGCGGTGGGACGTATACGGTCAAGAGTGGCAGACGCAGAGCGTGCAGGACGCCGCGCACACGATCCGGCATGTCTACCAGGACGACGAAGGCACGCTGGGCCACGGGCGCGGGCTGCGCGAGGCGCTGGGCTGGTGGTGGTATGCCAAGACGCAGGTGTTCCAAGAGAGCCTGCAAGCGGTCGAGCGGTTCGCTCAAGGAATCCTGACCGCCAAGGTCGACGGCGCACGCGACGCCGAGACCGGCCTGCCGAACACCGAGCTGATCAACCAGTGGCGCGACGTGCTCGAGGATCTGCGTAGCCGGCACGTCTTGGTCTACGACAGCAGCGACACAGTGGAAAGCGTCAGCGTCAGCGGCGAGGGCTGGCAACTGATGAACACGATCCGCGACGAGCTACGGTCGACGATCTACAC
>Ga0222715_10002889_pt1 | contig 15512 bp, 24 predicted proteins | sample C33_9DmetaG_FD_165056 | JGI IMG/M metagenome (GOLD analysis project Ga0222715, IMG submission 165056) | Estuarine water microbial communities from San Francisco Bay, California, United States - C33_9D | ecosystem: Environmental > Aquatic > Marine > Unclassified | place: USA: California...
CTGCTAGTTTACGACCTCTCTTGTCGTATAGTGTAGCAGTAAGATTAAACTCGCCGCGGTTCTGCAACTCATATGTTCCTTCTAATTGTGTCTTATAGTACTACGATGTAATTGATTTGGTCAACCTAAAAAATTAGGCTGCTACAGAAATTGGATTTTTTTCTTTAGCAGTAGATTTATTACTGTCTGGTCGTATAGGTTCCAACCAACTATCCGCTATGTATGCTTTAGGAGTATCACCAAACATATTGCTTAGTCCTTCGCCTTTAATCCACCAGTAATGATCTGGTATGGGAACAACACAAGTGACACCTCTGTAATCGAACTTGCCGCCCTTTTCAAACTTACCTATATATTTTTCGACCAAGACGATCTTGCCGATGTTACCCGGATTTAAACTAAAGATAATTTTAGCAAGATCGCCTTGTTCACACTTCATTATTTTAACCACGCAATTTTTTCGCCAGCGTCTTTTCTACGCTGCCATTCTTCAACTGTACCTGGATATCTCCAAGCCCAAATTGCAACCGCTAACATAAATGCTCCTGACCACAGAACTGCTTTTACATTACCAGTCGCGTAGAATGTAAATGCCAATGTTGTTGACATTACAATTACCATTGCGTATTTTCCTTTTGTTGGGAATACTCTTTTATTATTCCAATTTGTTAAAAATTTACCAAACCACGGATGATTGTATAACCACTTTTCCATCTTTGGTGAACTTTTTGCAAATGCCCAGGCTGCAATTACAAGGAATATTGAAAAGGGAATGCCCGGAGTGATAATACCAATATATGCCATACCGACACAAAAGAAGCCGATTGCCATATAAAAGTAACGTTTAATTGGATTCATACTACTATCCTTTAATTATTATAATAGTAGTTATCTAAAACAAAAGGACAGTTATATATTATTTGAGTTTAGCCCAACTTAGTTGTGCTTCGGTCTCGCTATACTTAGGCATTATTAACTCCTTGTCGGGCGGAATATACCTGAGATACGTCCTCGATCTTGTGTCCAGCCACCCTTCCAACTGTTAGTAATAGTTCCTCCACTTGGATTATTATTAGTTGGACTTGCTTTGTCACTTTGGTTTCCGCCTACAAATGAATATACTCCTGGTCTTGGTGAGGTGTATATAAAGTTAACGTGACTGTAATTCCATACTACAATATCGCCTGGCTGCCCTTGATCTAGTGGAACAGGTACTCCACCATATAAACTTGTCTTATCTCTAAAATCATATGCTCTAGCACTTTGCATATATCTGTAACCAGTTCTTTTTAGTACCCAGTTAGCAAAACCTGCACACCAAGGTGTTTGGTCTGTTTTCCAATACGCACTGTCTGGGAATCCTAGTTCTTTCCAAATACCAATAATGTTAGGATTACTTGTAGAAGTTTTGTCTCCTGTTTCGTCCCATTGATTGTTATTTGCTTCTTGTAGTAATTGTCCTAAGAAACCTGGAATACCATCTGCGGCTGCTGTACTTGCAGCGGCACTTGCATCTATTAATCCTTGTTCGTTTGTTCCTAGAGTATCTACTCCAGTTGCATCTGGTGTTTGCTCGTACTGTTGAGGAACTTGGCCATCTTCAACACTTCCGTCTTCTTGTACTCCGCCTGTGTTTCCAACAGGCTCTGGACGCTCGATTGCTCTTTGTATACTGTTGTTAACTGTTGCTGCTACTTCAGGAGATAATATAATAGGCGGAACATAACCTTCGTTCACCCATACATTATCACTTGCTGTGGCAGCGGCATTAGGTACCCAACTACCGTGTCCTCCGGTAGCATCTCCTAATCTATGAACTGGAATATCGTTAGCCCAAACATTTAACGAACCGCCAACTGCAGGATCTCCGCAGGCAGTTACATCGCCTATTCTAACTTGTGCAGTATTATTTGTAAAAACATCAGGCGAACCTGTTGCGTAAGAAGTTTGGTGAAAAGGACTAGGTGTTGGACTTGCGTGTCCTACGTGTACATCCTGGCCGACTCTCACCGCCCCTGGCATTAGGTTACAAGTCCTGTAGTACTTTGAATATATTGTTTAGCCATTGTTTCCATTGTTTTAGAAACAGTGATAACATTTCTTTCGTTAAATTTTAGTTGTGCCTTTTCAGGATCAACTGTCATCATATATGGAGCAAGTCCCATACCCTGTTGAGTATGTGCTAACATAAGAGGTTTAGAAACTGTAATTGTATCAGATGTTTCTTCTACAAGTTTGCCTACAACTTCTTCTCCACTTGACAGTTTAATTGATACGACATCGTTTTCTTTGTATGGTGTTTCGATTAACATATATTATCCTAGTGAGTGACCTGATCCTGTATATCCTGTGTCTTCGATATACTTTTGAAATTCATTATAACCACCGATTGTCTTTCCATTAATTTTGATCTGTGGTACTGTTCTTGCACCTGGGAACATTTCTAGAAGTTCTTCTTTTTCATAGTCTGTTCCAAGTGTTTTATATGTGTACTTGAACTGACGAGTTTCGCATAAATTTTTTGCCATATCGCAGTAAGGACACATTGGTTTTCCGTATATTTCAATCATTGTTTTATCCCGAGTAAACTGTTGAACCTTTTTTATCTACAACTCTAACTAGCATAGCACCTGCATTCTTTTTTGAAAGTGCTGCTGATACTGCTTGAGCCTCAGTTGCATAAGTTCCATACGTGGTCCAACTTTCATATGGTGAATGCCTTTTAAATTGTGCTTTGAACATAGTTCACTCCTATAATGTAAAGCCTTTGAACGTATCTTTCTCGACGTCCTGTTTGACACCGCCTACAATATAAGACTCTACTTCTGTTTCCTGTGGAGCAACTTGCAGTCCACTACTACTTAACCAATGCTCTGTCCAAGGAAGAGGATTTTGATTAAGTGGACGATCGTAAATAGTCTTAAGTCCTAGTGCTTTTAATCTTTTGTTTGCGATCCATTCTACATATGCGTGTAATAGATTAGCATTAAGCCCAACAAGAGAACCTTGAGTAAACAAATAGTCTGCCCAACGTTTTTCTTCTTCTACACACTGTCGCCACATCTCATAAACTTCTTCTTCGCACTCTTTTGCAATCTTAACAAAGTCTGGATCGTCATCACCTTTCATCCAGTGCTTGATAATATGTGTTGATAAGTTTAAGTGTGTTGCTTCATCACGTGCAATCAAAGAAATAATCTTTGCTGAACCTTCCATAAGTTTAAGTTCACCGAACGCAAATGTACAAGCAAATGATACGTAGAAGCGTAGTCCTTCAAGGATGTTCACAGTCATCATTGCTTTGTATAATTGCTTCTTGACTTCATACATATTGCCTTTCTTATGATGGAACCAATTATCTGCAATCTCATTAAACTTGTCGTATTCTTTTGTTACACTTTCTGCTCTTGCAAGAATCTCTTTGTCCTCTAAGATAGTATCAAATACTTCTGATGGATTAGGATAAACATTTTTTACAATGTGTGTATATGAACGAGAGTGAATAGTTTCTTGGAAGTCCCAAGCAACAATACAACTTTCTAGTTCTGGATTAGAACAGTAAGGCAAGAAAGCCAAGCAAGGTCCACGTCCTTGAACACTGTCAAGCAGTGTTTGATATTTTAAGTTACTTGTGAAAATATGTTTTTGTTCTTCACGGAAGTCTTGATAATCTGCTCTATCCTTTTGAAGTGAAACTTCTTCCGGACGCCAGAAATAACCAAGCATAGTTTGATTAAGTTTGTCGTACTCAGGATAACGAAACACATCATATCGTTGTGTATTTCCATCTTCACCAAAGAACATAAATTCTTTAGTAAAGTCTACTTTATTCTTGTTGAAGACTGTTTTGCTCAATTTTTTCTCTCTCTTTCCTGTCATATACCATTAAATGTTGCAGGCCTCACATTCGTCACCGTCGTCCATAACTGTTATAGGAACTTCCATATGACTGCCGTTTGTATGCCCATTAGCACCGTTAATAGTAACACCGTTTGTTTGTGTGTCAACACCATTAGTTTCCAAAACAGTATCCTCTACTTCTTCTCCTTTAAAATCAAATGTATTTTGATAGTAGGAAGTTTTCCAACCCATCTTGTAAGTTGTCAACATATCTTTCATCATAACACTTAATGGAACTTCATTGTTCTCAAAGTGTTTTGGATTGTAACTCCAGTTACCACTAATTGCCTGATCAAAGAATTTCTGCATAGCGGCAACAACGTTGATATAACCTTCGTTGCTAGGCATATCCCATAACAACGTGTAAAAGTTTTTTAACCTGTTATACTCCGGAACAACCTGTTTAAGAGGCCCCTTCTTGGATTTCTTAATGGACAGGAATGCTCTAGGTGGCTCAATACCGTTTGTTGCGTTTGACACAACGGAACTGCTCTCCGATGGCATCTGTGCGGACAGTGTTGAGTGGCGTAAGCCGTACTGTTTAATGTCTTTCCTAAGATCGGCCCAATCATACTGTAGTTTCGCTTTAATAACATCATCGACATCTTTCTTGTACGTGTCGATAGGTAAAATACCATCTGCGTATTTAGTACGATCAAATGCTTTACAAGCACCACGTTCTTTAGCAAGTTCATTACTTGCAACAAGTAGATAGTATTGGAATGCTTCTGAAAGTTCGTGTACTAGTTTCCACGCTTCTTTATCTGCATAACTTACTTTGTTCTTTGCAAGATAGTGTGCAAGTCCGATATAACCAATACCAAGAGAACGTCTGGCTTTTGTGCTAACCTCTGCTGCTTTTACAGGATAACCTTGATAGTCAATAATTTCTTCTAATGCTCTTACTGCAAGATCACATAAGTTTTCTAGTTCTTCTAAATTAGTTAGAAGTCCTACATTAATTGCACTGAGAATACAAAGAGCAATTTCACCTTCCTCATCATCAATATGTTGAATAGGTTTAGTTGGCAATGTAATTTCTTGACATAGATTGCTCATAAAGATTGGATCTTTAAATGAACTGTGTGAGTTGCAGTGGTCAATATTCATAATATAGATGCGCCCTGTTTCAGCACGTTCTTTTAACAAGTCGCCGAACAGATCCATTGCTTTAATTTTCTTTTTACGAATTGAAGTCTTACGTTCTGCTGCTTCATATAGTTCTTTGAACTTGTCAGTGTCGCCGCTATAGAATGAATCAGTCAACTCTGGAACTTCGTGTGGCGAGAAAAGAGTAATGTCTTCACCAGCCAATAATCGTTCATAGAACACCTTGTTGATTTGAATTGAATAATCTAGTTTACGTACTCTATTATCTTCTGTACCTTTGTTGTTTTTAAGAACAAGAATATCTTCAATTTCTAAATGCCAAATAGGGAAGTGGGTAGTTGCACTACCACCACGTACACCATTCTGTGTACAACTTCTTACTGTGCTTTCATATACTTTAAGAAATGGGACAACACCTGTATGTGCTACTTCTCCACCTCGTATTTTTGAGTTGATTGCTCTGATACGTCCAGCGTTGATTCCAATTCCTGCCCTTTGAGCAATGTAGTAACCGATTGCACTATTACTGCTAAAGATACTAGGAAGAGTATCATCCACATCAACAAGAACACAACTGGCAAACTGACGAATAGGAGTACGCACTCCTGCCATAACAGGGGTTGGTATGTTGATTTTAAAAAGCGAGGTCGCGTCATAATATTTTTTCACGTATTGTAAACGTGTCTCCGTTGGATAGTTAGCAAATAATGTAGCAGCGATCATCATATACATATGTTGAGGCGTTTCAAAAATGTCGCCATTGCTTCTATCTTGACACAAATATTTATCAACCACCTGACGTAGACCAGCATAGGTAAACTCTTCGTTGCGATCGTGTTTGATCCAACTGTTAAGTTTTTTAAGTTCAGTACTACTGTACTTGTCTTTGATAGCAGGGTCATAAACACCACGATCAATGTTAGCATCAATTACTTCAGAGAGGGGAAGGTGTTGATACTTTCCGTAAACTTTTTTGTGTAAACTGTATAGTAAAAGTCTTGCCGCTGCAAATTGATAATTAGGTGCTTCTAATGATATAAGATCATTAGCACTCTTAATTAAAATATTTTGAATTTCATCTGTAGACATACCGTCGTAAAACTGTAAATCTGCGTTCATTTCAATCTGTGATGCACTAACGCCAGAAAGGCCCTTACAAGCCTCCTCGACTACAAAATGCATTTTGTCTAAGTCTAGTTTTTCCTTTGAGCCGGAACGCTTTGTAATATAAATCTCTTTGGTCATCGCCTCTCTGTCCTATGTTTATGATGTACAGGTATTTAGTTACTCTCACTGATACTCCTATCATAATAGGAGAAGTGAAAATTTCTACAACCTGTAGTTACTCACGGTTTCTATTGTTTATAAGCATACACTAAATGTGCATATAGAGCAAGATATTTTTTTAAAAAAAATACCTTTTTAAACACCGTATTCTATGTCGTAGGAAATATTTCCTAGTGCACCTGTCGCGATTGGATTCTTGTAGAATAGCACTACAGTATCAATGCCACTGTCGGTATCGTTATCTCTAAGTTCTGCTTTAAATTCAAAACCAGTCATAATTTTACCGCCCTGTGATGTCAAAGAAATATCTGAAAAGTCATAGTTATCAGTAAGTGATATTGTAGACATATCGTCTCCAACTACTAATCTTAGTTTACCAATTCTAGTATGACTTCCTAAACGCAGTGTATAGTTGACAGTGATATAATTATTAGATGCTGCAAAAACTGAGATCGGACGGAAACTATCTGTTAAGTAGATCTCACCACTGTTTCTGTTTACTAATGTTGTCTTGTCACTATTAGATACTTCTACAATTGAATTTGTAGTTTCATCTGATATTACACCTGCATTCTGTTGTCTATTACTTGTACAGTCAAGAACGATGTTGTCTTGGTACTCTCCGAATGTAACTACAGGAGTTAATGGCGAACTAGATGTATTAGTACCATTACCACAATCTGTAAATGAACAACGTTGGATTTTTGTTCCATACCCGTTTGTGCTATAAAATACTTGAGTTGCTAGTTCGTTAAACTCTGAGTCATTAATGGTCCAATTATTAGTCTGTCCTGTTACACCTTCGATATACAATCCAGTATCACCTACATCAAACTTGCAATTATTAAGATCAACTTTAGTTGAAAGTATTGCAGTTTGAATACATTTAATACCAATACTATTATTATCAAAAATACAATCTTTAAATTGAATATTAGTTGTCTTAATACCTTCAATAGTATTACTCCAACTTACTGCTGCTGGTTCTGCTGTCAAACTTGAAACACTGCCGCCCAGTACATATTCACCTTTAAACTTAACTCCGATAAATTTAACATTTGCTACTCCTGTAAGATCAATTGATCCTGAAGAACGACTCACTGTTAAATTTCCAAACTCAATATTTTTAGGTCTATTAGAACTTGTAAAATCTGCTAATAATAATCCTGTTGATGTTGAAAAGTTTGCACTTCTCGAATCAAATTTTAAAATTGATCCATTCTGTGTTTCGCCTCTAATAATTGCATTAGAAGGAATAGTTACATTACCTAAAAATAGAAATTCTCCATTAGGTACTGTTAGAACTTTTTTATATGTTGGATCTGAATTTTTAAATAATTCAGATAGAGCATTTTCAAATGCAGTGGTGTTATCTGTAGACCCATCGCCTACTGCTCCGAAGTCTGCAACACTAACCTGTATCTCATCAATTTTATCTAGAAGCGGTCGTTTTGTGCTCAGTGTAATTGAAGGATCGTCTGAAGCAAACTGATAACTAGACGCTAGTTCTAAAATATTATCATTGTTTGTAAGAATCTTTGTGTTACCTACTTGAGGTGCACCTTCTTGAACACTGCCATTACCAATAAACAATTCTTGTGTATCAACTGCCCAAGCAAGTTCTGCTGAACTTAATTGAGGAACACCCGAATCACTATTCTTCTTACCACGTCTAATTTGTATTTTGCTTATTTGTACGACAGCCACTATCTGCTCCTATTTAATCTTACAAGTATTTATCAGACAAATGGAGTTTTATCAGACTGTACTATAAAGAGTTGTAATACTCTTCTACTTTATTAAGCCACATATCTTGGTATTTTGCAAAAGTGTCTTCTGTTACCTCAAATTGCTGATATTGTAGGTCTCTGCTACACATAAAAATAACGCCTGTTTTAATATCTGTGCCGTATACTTCATTATGTGCCATTGCATATGCTACTAGTTGCAAATAGTAATCTTCAACCCATTCTGCTTTCTTAGGCTTATTAGTTTGTTTGTGGTCCATAATAGCAGGCTTGCCTTTATAAACACCACATAAGTCCGTTGTACCCGAATATAGTCCTGGAAAATATAAACTTTGTTCCATAGCCCACACTTCATCTACATCTTTCAGTCCATTCTCAATTATAACAGATGCCATATCATTTGCCTTGACGTGTACTTGATTGTTACCCGGCTGTCTTTCTAATCCGCATAGGAATCTTTCAAGATTGGCGTGCATTGCTGTGCCAACACCTGCAGCCTCTGTAGTAATTTGTCTTGCTTTCTCTTCACCAACACGCTTACGCCATTCTATAAGGTGAGTCATATCTTTCGTAGAACTTAGAATAGTTGTCACACTTGGAAGTTTATCTCCATCAGGAGTAACATATACTCTTTTCTTACGTACAGGATCATTTACCTGTTTGAGCGAATGATATTCGTATCTTTCAACGAATGGTGGTGGGGTATATTTCTCAGTCATACTGTATATAGTACTACCTTATTGACAAATTGTCAAGAGTGATTAAGCAGTTTGTTGTGCCAATTGTTGTGGTGCTGCGGCTGCGGCTGTTGCATCAACTGCTGCTTGACTATCAGTTCCATCCTGCGCAGGTTTTTCTGCATCTGGTGCGCCAGGAACATTAAGTTCAACTCCTTTAGCATCAAAGTTTTTTACTAAACCTTGTATTGCAGGAGACTGATCATATACTGCTTTAAATACTTCATAGTCAGCAACCAAACTAGCATCGTTGCTTTTTAGAATTTTGTTAAGTGCTAACCAATTTAGTTTGCTAGGAACCTTTTTAGCAGATGCACGGCCAATAAGATTTTTTAATACAATTACGTATCTGTCAATCATCATATCTGGTGCAAATTCTCTAAATCTCATTTTAAGCCTTTTGTAGTTCTGCCATCTGTTTTCTAAGGTCCATTAGTTCTTGTTCTTTGGCCTTGATAGCATCTTGCATACCTTTAATTTGTTCTTGTTTATCTGCTGCTGCTTTTGCCTGTGCTGCTTTAGCATCGGCTGCTGCCTTCATTGGATCTGTCGGCATTTGACCTTTAGCAGGAGTTGTTGTCGGTGCTGCTGGTTGTTGAGCATCCGGTTGTGTCGCAGTGGACATTGCCGGTACAATTTCTTCTAGCTCTCTATCAAAATAGAACTCGCCGAATTTCATTTTTAACCTGCTAGTGTTTTTAGTAGTCGGTTCTCAAAATTAATTGATTCACGTTTTTCACGTCCTGCTGCTTCAATTCCGCCTGCTGCTGGTTCTGCTGTTGCAAAATCGTCTGCTGCTGGTTCAGCCATTGTGTCAGTGGCAGCGTCTGCTGCTGGTTCAGCCATATCAGTTTCACCACCTTCTGCTGGTTCTGCTCCTAGCATATCACCACCTGTTTCTTCTCCTGTCAACTGTCTAGTTGCAGATGAAAGTGTATCACGTGTTGCTTTAAGTGCTTCGATAGCAGCCTGGATTGCAGGTGCTGAACTTTCAATAAAAGTTTTTGATTGCTCGTTGCCAAACTCGTCTCTAATTGAATCACCTAACTGTAGAAGTGTTTCGTTTTCCATACCGGAAAGTTCTTCAATATAACGACCAACTTTGTCAACCATTGTTTTTGAAGTAACAATAGCACTAGCCTGTTGAACTTCACCTTCTGTAACTTTACTCATTTCTTCTTCCTTGTTGGTGTTTGCTTGTGACTCTGGGGATTCATCAAGTTCAAGACCATTAATTGCAACATCTTCACGTTCTGACAGTTCTTTGTTAATTGCGTCTAACATAAACTGTGCTTTATAAAATGCATCGTTCTCGAGATTTTCGTTGAACTCAGCACTGTTTCTCGCTGTATGTATTTGAGTACGCAGTTTGTTTCTAGCGTCTTCTAATTTAGCAGCATCAAATGATGCTAAATCAATCTGTTGACCAAAAGTCTTAAGCATAGACTCATTGATCTTTTGTGCTTTAATATTAAATAGATCTTGTGTTTTCATTGTTCTCTTCCCAGATGTTATATTATATTTATTCAAACCGTGCTAAATTTTCTGCCTGGTCTTTTAAAATAATTGCTCTTTCTTTAGCATCTTCATACCTTGTCCACAGTATTTCAGCTCTAATTTCGTCATTGTTATTTACTGCTCTATGATAGTTATCTAAATAAATTTTACTATCGACGAAGTATTTACTATATTTTTGGTCTAACTGGAATATTTCTTTCTGTAGATTCTCATCTTCGTCCCAAGCAACTAAATTTGCTAGTTTAATAGCAACTGCATTAAGGGATACTGTAGCCCATATTACATTGCCTTGCTTAACTATATCTTTATAAGGACCGTCGGATCTTATAAGTGCATCACCAACTTTAATGCCGTCTGCTGTACGTTCTGGTAGAATAGTTCCTTGGTCAAGAAACTTACGGTATGTAGTCTTAACTAACTGTTCAAAACGTTTCGATACTTCATTCATAAAAAAAGGCCCTTAGGCCAGTATTTAAACAATCTATAAATCTTGTGCTTACATCTTGAGCATAATTGTAACAACAACTGAAAGAACTGCTGCAATTACAGTTCCTGCTGTTCCAACTAGCACTTTGGTCATTGACTTTTGACCGTGTATTATATCTTCGTGAATGTGTTCTACTTTAGTTTCGAGTTTAGTCATACGGTTATCTAGTTGCTCGTAACGAATTGCGCACAGATCAACGTGTGCTTCTAAACTTTCTTTTTCTAATGCTGTAGTCTGGCTTGTTGCCATCTGTTTCTCCAAAAACTCCCCTACTCTGGGGCAATTAGTAAACTCTGAGTTGGCCTAATGCGTTTTTAAGATAGCCTTTATTGTTTGCCTTATATAAGTTTATTTATCATCTCGAGGCGGAAATAGTTTACGAATAAGTGATCTTATGCCTGTTAATTCTTCCTTGACTTCCGTCATTTTATCCGCTGCCTTTTCAACCCTTAAGAACATATCCTTTATAACATACATTACCCAAAACCACCACACGGCACACACACCGCTCATTATAGACACGCCAACATAAACTATGTTGTGTGCGTCAGTGTGTAGTCCATACAGTGATAATAGAAAGCCGAACAACATAAAGAAGATCGTGCTAAACATTGTTGCGTTGTAATGTAATTTGTCCATACTATTATTTAATCGTATGACTTAGATTATAATCTGGCTAGAGAAATCCAAATATTCTGTTTGTCTGTTTTTGTATCAAATATAGCGGGTTTAATATCTATAGTGTTTGTTAGTGTGCCTATTATAGGAATGCCGTTAAGGTCATCTTTAAGCAATCCTAGAGGATCACTTCCTATTTTCCAAATGTCTGGCTGCTCAATCTTAAAGTTCCATAGCCAATACTTGGTTCCGTCTTCTTCTTCTGTTTCAATAGGGTCAAAGTCATAGAACATATTTGCTCTCATACCTATACCTTGTAACAAACTATTGAAGTTACCCTGCTGTGCAATCTTGATGGGATCGGTTTCGTCCCTTGTGGGATTTGTTACTGTAATGTCAACTAATGTTTTTACTGAAAATGATTGCATATTGATAATACTTATCAGTCATAAAAAAAGGGTGCCAACGAATTGACACCCTTTAGTATAAAGTTATAAAACTCTATTAGCCAGAGATACCTGGGATAGTTGCTTCAATTGACATTGTTACGCCAGTTGAACCTGTACCGTAGTTAGCACCTGCTGTCATTACGCCTGTTCCTTGAACAACTACGAATGCATCGTTAGTGTTTTTGTCAAGACCAACAACTACAACTGCGTCGTTAGTTCCTGATACGTCACCAGCCTGCATATAGTCAAGAGCTGCTTGGATTTCAGCGTCTGTGATTGAAGATTTTGCAAGTTTAATTACACGAGTAAGACCTGCAATACCATTAGTATCGCCGTTTGCGTTTTTCTTGTTGTCGCCTAATTCAGCAACACCTGCGCCTGCGTTTGAGTAAGTTTGGTATACACCAGAACCATTTGATAAATCAGCCATTATATTTTCTCCTCTGATAATGTTAACCCTTCTCCAGGGCCGCTATTTTTTCTTAGCATATGTATTTATCCAAAATGCTTAAATCTAGGAGATATAGTAGTTTTTTAGGGGATTTTGACGGTTTAGTCGGCTCTAAACGGTGTCCAACGGTCTCTTGGTACAAGTTTAACCTTGTCGCCAGTTTTAACATAACCTTCGCCGCCTGGCTTGCCACCTGTTGATGACATTACATCGCCTTCTGCTTTATCTAGTTCATCAATTACTTCGTTCTTGGCTTTCATAAGTTCAGTTACCAAGTAAAAGATGTCCGATGCTGTTCTCGGCTCTGTGTTAATAATATTTATGACTTTCTCTTGTTTAGGCTTAGAAACCTTTGAATTTTGAAGCCAATTGCTAAAACTTTTAGTGTTTAAATCGTTTAGTTTCTTAGCACGACTCATTTGATTGAAAAATGTATAAAAGATATCTTGTAGATCGCTGAGTCCTGGTTTTGGTTCAAAGAATTTAGCAATACCTTGTTGCGCTCTATTAGCAATCTTTTCTATATTATCTAAGTTGTCTGCATTGACAGCAGGTGCTTTGCTTACATATTGTTGTCCTACAACAACTAAGTCTGGTGTGCCATTAAACTGCTCTACATCTTTAATAGGTGTACCGCTTTTGTCTCCAAAGTATTGATAAGCATTGTGTGCTGCAACTGCAATCTTACTTTTAGCAATACGTCTACCGATAGGACTTTCAACTTTTACATTGTAAGTAACTTGATTAGGAGTAAAACTTATATATCCGTCACTGCCTGCATATGGCTTGCCTGGATGATACAATAAGTCACCATACAAATAACCTTTGAAATCTGCCGGTGTTGCTTTTTCAAATATAGGCCAAAGTTCTGCCATATCTTTTGCAAACTTTTCACGCCATTCTTCGCCTTTACCACGGCTCATTATGAACTGCTGTAGTTCTTGTGGGCTAGATGATTTACCTTCATCACGACCCCAGTTGTTTTTGCCAACTAGTCTAAACGTTCCGTCGTCATCTCTGCCCCAGTATACAGTAGGATTACCATCCCATTTGATTGCAACGTCTGAAGCATCTTGTTCCATACCTTTAAGAAGTTTTACTGCTTTTTGTGCACCGTCAGCAGGATCAGTAAACACAAGGTCCTCTAGGTGATTAAACTCTCTACCTACTTTCTTTGCTTCTGTTATAAATTGGTATGCTCTCATTTCTTCAGTAACTTCTTTTGTCTGTTTGTTGTGTCCACATATTTTGCGTGTGGAACTTTTAAGTTCTTTTTCTTATCGTACACTCCGCCGATGACGTGCATCTTTCCTGGCTTTTCAAACGCACTGTATCTAATATCAACAACTTCCATTATTCTCATTTTATTATATCAATCATTGAACGCATCCAACCAATTGATCCTGGCTGGTAACTTTCAACTGCCTCTTTCTTTGGTAGTTCAATATCATAACGTCCTAATGTTTCTCTTGCCGCACTAATAAGTTCTTCGTAGTTAGGAAGTTTCTTGATGTAGTTAATAATAGCATCTACACTTTTAACGTCTGCTACTGTTGCACTTTGCCCTAACAACTGTTTAGCAATGCTGTTCCAGTCATCGCCGTTAGGTAAAGGTTCGTCAGTCTCTGGATCAACTAAACCAAACTTAGGACTATACTTGATGCCTCTTGCTCTAGCAATGCTTGAAAGCACAATGTGTCTATGCTCTCCTCTGTATTGACCACTGCCGCCTATCATCGATCCTCGTTGGAAGTTTACATTCTTTGAAAACATAAAGTCTGTTTGTACAAATCCATTTTCTTTTGATCCGTTAATAGGAGTTCTAAAATGTATTTGGTCTCCAGCATCTTTGATCCACCCGTCAGTTTTCTTTCTACCAACGTTCATAATTTCTTCTTCTGGAATGTTCTGTGATTTACACCAAGCAGTTAATTTAGCAGTTACTTCTTCCTTAGATGCTTTGTTAAGATCAACACTTAGATCTAAATCGCCTGAACTATTTTCTTCAAATGTTCCATCTGCTTTTTCTTTTCTACCTGTAGATCCTAGTCTTGCAGCAGACTTGCCCTCATCATCTTTTTCACTAGTAAAGTCTAAGCCTGTAATCTTTTCAATGAAGTCGACTGTGCTGTCTACGTCTTTAGTAGCAATACGCTGTGTAAGACGAGAGTCAGGATCTTTTGGGTCTGTTTTAAATATGTTGTTGCTCATTATTTCTTATCTCTTTTACTTTCAACAATCTTCTTAATGCCTCTATTAAATTTGCTGCTGTCGGCACCTTTAATGCTGTTGATGAAACGTCTTTCTAGTTCAAGAGCAACGTCTTCGGGATAAGCCTTATACATACTTTCAATAAGATTAACTGCACTATCAATAATATTAGTCGCTCTGCTTTGGATCAGAGATTCTGTATCACGTTTCTCTGCAATTTCATTAAGTTCTTGTAGTATTGATCTAGTTTTAAATTTCATAATATAATAAAGCCCGTCCTGTATGTTACTATTTACCCTTTTTACAAACAAATTATACACACATTGAAGTCTATTGTCAACCATCTTGTATTGCCAACTTTTAGTTGACACAGTTATGCAAAAATAGCAACACAGCCTTGCACAAAAATAGGTTGACTTTTTATGGGTATATTATTATATTAGTATAAATAAAGGTGAATAGGACAGTGATGCTGTACTATTTTACACATAGACACTAGGATAGACTAGGGCGTAATCCACGCCTCACAAGTGATTGACGATAGCCAAAGGCTATTGCACCGCCGGGGAAGTTCCGGGGTATTGCTTTCCTCAAGCATCCATACATCAAAGGAGATAACAATGGCACACTTAAATTTAAGTGGTCTGATGTCTTGGATGAAGCGCGACAAAAGAACTAGTCGTGACGAACTCTTGACTTGGGCCCAAACTGAGTACAAAAAAGATTGGCGTTTCGCTTATCAATTTATGCTAGACCATAACGGTAGAGCACCCACTATAAGAGAAATAAACGGACCTGCATATGTTCGCAAGGAGGTGGCATAAATGCTTACCTTCCTTAAAAAACTATTCACTTACACTCAACGCAATTGGGACGAAGAATATCTGTCTCGTTCTGTTGACCACATTGATCTTGAACGTCGTATCAGGGAACTTGATAGGCGCCAGGTCGTTACCGGACCGTTCGGTTACAAAAGAATTTAACATACACACACAA
>Ga0222715_10002891_pt1 | contig 15508 bp, 14 predicted proteins | sample C33_9DmetaG_FD_165056 | JGI IMG/M metagenome (GOLD analysis project Ga0222715, IMG submission 165056) | Estuarine water microbial communities from San Francisco Bay, California, United States - C33_9D | ecosystem: Environmental > Aquatic > Marine > Unclassified | place: USA: California...
ACCAAAGAGAGCGCCTGAAATCATAATGATTCCAACTAGCGCACCAAGAATCGAACGATTCATAGTTAACTCCTTTTTCTCGGTTATCTTCATATATTAATATATTAACTCAGGATACACGCGAGTGTCCTTCGCAAAGTTCACCTATTTATATCAAAAAAACAAACGATTATTCTCATTATACTTATTTTTAAATATTGTTTATCAAAACTCAATTGAAAACTATATATTTGCATGATTATGAAATATATTGTCACAGGTGGTGCAGGATTTATTGGAAGTAATTTAGTGGATTCTCTCATTGATAAAAATAATGAAGTCCATATTATTGATAATTTTTTGTCTGGTAAAATACAAAACTGCCATCCTCATGCTATCATTCATGAATTAGATATTGCGGATGAAAAAAACTTAGATGCAATTCGAAATATTTTTATTGGTGCAAATACGATTTTTCATTGTGCAGCTGTTGCAAGAGTACAACCCTCAATTCAAAATCCAATATATTATGAAAAAAATAATACTATTGGAGTTGTAAATTCTTTAAAAGCTGCAGCAGACTCAAAAGTAAAAAGATTCATCTACAGCGCATCATCATCTGCTTATGGCCCTACTAAAAAATTGCCATCTATTGAAACTGATCCAGTTAATCCAATATCTCCTTACGCAGCACAAAAATATTACGGAGAAGTGACTTGTAAGATGTTTTCAGAGGTTTATGGTCTTGAAACTGTGGCGTTGAGATATTTTAATGTTTACGGAGAAAAACAAAATCTTGGAGGGGCTTATGCTACAGTAATAGGAATTTTCTTAGATCAGCTTCAAAATGATAAATCGTTAACAATTAATGGAGATGGCAAACAAAGAAGAGACTTTACTTACGTTGGCGATGTGGTAAAAGCAAATATTCTTGCCTCCACTTCAAAAAAAGTTGGAAGAGGAGAAGTAGTTAATATTGGCAGTGGAACTAATATATCTATTAATGAAGTGGCAAACATGATTGGAGATAAATTTGAATTCAAAAAAGCATTAAAAGAACCGTTTGCAAATTTAGCATCTATTGAAAAAGCAAAAAAATTATTAGATTGGGAACCTAAAATGGATTTAAAGAGTTGGATATCAAAGTATAAAAATGAGTAAGAGAATTTTAATAACCGGAGGTGCAGGGTTTATTGCTCATCACGTAATTGATAAAATTTTATCAACTACTGATTGGGAAATTATCACACTTGATAGATTAGACTTTAGTGGAAATCTAAATCGATTAAAAGAGATAGTATCATCCTATCCTTCTATAGAGCAAAAAAGAGTTAAAGTTGTTCACCACGATCTAAAGGCAGAGCTTAACCCTGAAATTTGCGCTACTATTGGTAAAATAGATTATATAAGCCACTTGGCAGCTGGTTCTCACGTAGATAGATCAATTACCTATCCATTAGAATTTGTTATGGACAATGTTGTCGGAACAGCTCATATTTTAGATTATGCTAGAAAAATCGATGGGTTGGAAAGATTTGTATATTTTAGCACAGATGAAGTTTTTGGTCCAGCTCCTCCTGGAATTTATTATAAGGAAAATGATAGGTACAATTCCACAAATCCATATTCCGCTTCAAAAGCAGGCGCTGAGGAGCTTGTTGTAGCTTTTGAAAATACCTATGGTCTTCCTGCAATTATTACACACACAATGAATGTATTTGGAGAAAGGCAAAACCCTGAAAAATATATACCAATGGTTATAAAAAAAGTGAGAGATAATGATGTAGTTACTGTTCATGCCAATGCAGAGAAAACAGCTGCAGGTTCAAGACATTATATTCATGCTGAAGATGTAGCTCATGCATTACTTTTCCTTTATAACTATGATATATCTAAAATTTCTGCAGATTCTACTGGAGCAAAATGTCAAAAATTTAATATCGTAGGTAAAGATGAAATTGATAATTTAGAATTAGCAAAATTCATTGCTAAAGTCCAGGGCAAAGATTTAAAATATGAAATGGTAGATTTTCATTCACAAAGACCTGGACATGATTTGAGATACAGTCTTGATGGTTCAAAGATGGATAAAATGGGCTGGACTCCAAAATCAGCTTATGAACAATTGGAAACAACAATTAAGTGGACACTAGATAACGATAGATGGTTGTCTATTTAAGTATTTGTTAAAAATTCATTTCGATATAAATTACAATATGCAAAAATTTATATACTTCCTTTTTTTATTCAATATACTTTGGTCACAACAAATCTCTGTTTCAGATTTAGAAAATCTTAGTAACAGCGAATTAGATCAAATAAAAGAAGAGCTTCAATCTAAAAATAAAGAAGCTATTCAGTCTGACCTAATAGAAATCGAAGACAGTATTGATGTCGTTCAAATTGAATCAAAAGAAGTTAAAGTAGAAGATAATGAATATTTTGGTTATAACTATTTTGTTCAAGATATAAATTTTTTTGACAATATCCCTACACCTTCAGATTTTAAACTAGGTCCTGGAGATGAAGTTGTAATATCATTGTGGGGAGAAACTAATCAAAGGAATAAATACTTAATTGACAGAAATGGCATGATCTTCTTCAAAAATATTGGATTTGTTAATGTTTCTAATAAAACTATTAAAGAAGCAGAAAATTTGTTAGTTGATAAGCTGTCAAAAATTTATTCTACTTTAAAGGATAATAACAATCCAACAAGCTTAATGCTTGAGCTGGGTAAAATAAAGTCCATTAATGTATATTTCACGGGACAAGTTATGAAACCTGGTATAAATTTAATTCATCCATTTTCTGATGTTTTTTCTGCATTAGTTCAAGCTGGAGGAGTTGAAAATACTGGTTCTCTTAGAAATGTTAATTTAATTAGAAACCGTGAAGTAATTGAAGTAATTGATTTCTATTCCTTTTTTACATCAGGTTTAAGTGAGTTTCAAAAAATTAGAATAATTGATGGTGATGTTATTCATATTCCTGTTGTTGAAAAAAGAGTATCTGTAAAAGGTGAGATTCAAAGACCAATGCAATATGAATTGATATATTCTGAATCAATATCAGATTTAATTGATTATGCAGGAGGCTTAACATCAACCGCGAGCAATAAAGCGATAATAAATAATATTATTTCAATAGATGAGCGCATATCAGATGATAGTGCAAAATTTGGATCAACCGTTTATTTACCTTTATCAAATGATGTGTTAATTAATAATGGCGCTGAAGTAAATATTTTACCAATTGCCAATAACGATTTCAATGTAACTGTTTATGGAAGAGTAACATTACCTGGGGAATACCCAATTTTTAACACTACTAGCTTGAAGCAAGTTCTCGATTTAGCTGGAGGTTTTGAAGACCCTATCTTTAGAAAATCAATTAATGATAATATTGTGATTTTAAGACAAGATGAAAATCAATTTGATGCACAAGAATTCAATATTAACTATGAAGATGCAGATAAGTTTAATTTGAAAGTAAATGATAAAATTTTTGTTTATGAAGATACCAATTATAGGAACAGTTTTTCATACAGTATATTAGGGGAAATAACTAGTCCTGGATCATACCCATTAAGCAGTGGTTTGACAACGCTAGATGAAGCAATTAAAATGGCTGGAGGTGTAACTGAAATGGGCTCAATAAATAGTGTTTCTGTAACAAAAAAACTAGTTAGCATTGATTCAGAGGGTAATGAAATAGTTGAAGAAGAACTTGTCAAAAATATAACTCTAGATTTTCAAATCTCGGATGGAAATACTATTACTATTCTTCCAAAAACAAATGTAATTAAAGTAGATGGTAATGTTTATAATCCCGGGTTCATTGCTAATCAATCAGGGACAGGAATGACTTTAGCTAATGCAGTTGAATTAGCTGGAGGCTATAAACCATATAGTATTAAAAAAGATACATATGTTGTAAGAGCTAATGGTGAAATTGAGCAAGTAAATTTTTTAAGAGGAAGAGCGCAAAGAATCTTCCCGGGAGATGCTGTTTTTGTACCCCTTGATCCTAATCCAGATACATTCGATATAACCTCTTTTATTGCTGATTTATCATCAACAATCGCAAATATTGCAACTATTTTAGTTGTAGTAAATAATAATTAATGAAACTTGTTCTTTTGCGCCATGGTGAGAGTGAGTGGAATCTAGAAAATAGATTTACAGGGTGGAAAGATGTAGGTCTTACTAAAAGAGGGCAGGAAGAAGCTCTTTTTTCTGCCGAGCAATTGATACAACACAATCTAAAAATTTGTACTATTTATACTTCACTTCTTAAAAGAGCGATACAAACTACTGACATTATTATTAATGAAATAAACTTCCCAAAAGAAGAAATAAAGTTAGACTGGCGTTTGAATGAAAGACATTATGGTGCATTACAAGGTCTAAATAAATCAGAAACGGCCAAAAAATATGGAGAGGAAAAAGTTCTTCTATGGAGAAGAAGCTATGATATTCCTCCACCTTTATTATTAAATGATGATAAAAGACATCCAAAATTCAATAAAAAGTTTAAAGATATTGGTTGTGAACTGCCAGTTGGCGAAAGTTTAAAAGATGTTATTCAGAGGTTGTCCCCATTTTTGGATGAGTACATGAATAATATAAAAAATAATCTAGGCGACCATCTTATTGTTGCGCATAGCAATTCTTTAAGAGCAATCATAAAAATATTTGATAACTTATCAGAGAAAGAAATCATATCAGTAAATATTCCAACAGGCGTGCCATTAGTTTATTCGCTTGATAATAATTTAAATGTTATCAAAAAGGAATACTTAATAGAGAAAGCTAAATTAAAAGAAAAGCAAAACATGGTTGCAAATCAAGGTAAAGCCTAATGAATTTAGATTTTTCAAATATTAAAGTTTTAGTGGTTGGTGATTTTATGATTGATCACTATATCATAGGAGAATCTAACAGAATGTCCCCCGAGGCTCCTGTACCTGTTGTTGTCCCAAAAGAGGAATACTCAATTCCTGGAGGAGCAGGAAATGTTGCAATGAATATAAGCACTTTAGGATCGCGAGTAACATGCTTAGGCGTTATTGGTAACGATTTTTTTGGTAAACAATTAATTAAAATTTTTAATGAGAATAATATTAGTTCAAAATATATCGAAACAATTGAAAATTATTCAACCATCGTAAAACAGAGGATTTATTGTAATGGTATCCAAGTAGCAAGAGTTGATAAAGAAGAGTCACTTAACTGGGATCCGAATCAATCAGAAAATTCATTAGATTATTCAGATTATGATATAATAATCTTATCAGATTATGATAAAGGAGTTCTAGAGAAACCGTGGTTTTTGAAACCAAAAAGTACTAATGTAGTTTTAGATCCAAAAAGTGGGTATAAACATTTGTTTATGCACTCTAATATTATTACACCAAACTTAAACGAACTAAAAAAAATATCTGGTATGAATATTAATAGCAATGATTCTATTGTAAATGCTTGTAATAAATTAATGAAAGAAAATAGTTTTGATTATATCATTGCAAAAAAAGGAGACAAAGGTATGACTATTGTTGGTAATCAAAATTTTATAATGCATATAGAACCCCATAAAGTAAATAATCCAGATGTAACAGGAGCAGGGGATACAGTTATTGCTGCTTTATCAATCGCTTATGCCAAAACCAATGATATTGAATTTTCAGCTGAATTTGCTAATGCTGCAGCTGCAATTGCTGTTAATAAAACTGGAACTGCAAGTGTTACTATTGATGAAATAAATAATTATATTTAACTCAGAAAATGAAAGACTTAATAAACAGGTCAATACAATCACATTCAGAAGCATTAAATCTTTTAGATGAAAAAAAAATTCATCATGCTAGTGATTTAATTAAACAATCTTTGTCTGGAAATAATACAATTTTTTGGTGTGGAAATGGCGGAAGTGCATCTCAAGCAAATCACCTATCAGCTGAATTAATGGGAGGAATGTATAAAGATAAAAAATCACCTTTTAGCTCTGTTTGTCTTAATGTTGATACAGCTTTCATTACAGCATGGTCTAATGATGATTCTTTCGATAATATTTTTACAAGACAACTAGAAGGATTAGCTCAAAGTGACGACATATTAATTGCATTATCAACTAGTGGAAATTCAAGAAATATTATTAATGCAGCTAAATATTGTAATGATAATAACATTAGAATTATTTCCTTAACTGGTTTTGAGGGTGGAACATTAAAAAATCTTTCAGATGTAAATATTAATATCTCAGCCAACAGTACTCAAAGAATTCAAGAGATGCACATTCTCGTAGGACACATTCTTTGTGATATAGTTGAACATTCATTTTAATTTCCAAGAAGTTTTAAGTCCAATACCAACGTTACCGCCTTCTGAGAAAAGCAAAATACTCGCTGATAGATTATTAAATTTTCTAGATAGGTTAATTAAAAAATTTAAGTCATCTTGTTTATTTATTTTTCGCGATAAAAGAAATTGACTAGATAATATTGGATTAATATTTACGATTGATCCTATATGTACTGCACTTATAGGAACTACATCTAAAGAATTTATATGAGGATTACCAATTACATTTCCTTTAAAAGACCACCCATATGGGTAATCCCAGTGATTGTAATATGCCTCGTTTACATATGGAGGATTTATGTTTTGATTAGTTGTTTCTAAATACTCTAAGAGAAATATATTTTTAGATTCAGAATTAATTATTTCAAATCCCCATAGTCCGTCATATTTATTAGCAAATCTTATACCGCTTGTATCTTCAAAAATATGTTGATAATAAAAAGTAAGATTATTTTTAGTTAAATTTCTTTTATAAATAAATTCCCATACTCCTATGTGATTTCCAATAGCATTTGAGTGAGGTTGCCCTTCACGAATAGGTTCATCAGCAGCTATAAGTACTTTCAGAAAATTTTGGAATCCTGAAGGAAGAGCACTCGAATTATTGACTTTTCCAGCCCACATTGCTTCATGAATAAATCCAATACCAATCAAGTCATGTTGTCTAGATATACCCATAAAAATATATTTTTCATGAAGATAAGGAGGTTTTTGATATAAACTATTTTTGTCAAAAATACCATGCGAGATACCAAGATCAAATTTAACATTCTTAATTATCTTTGAGTGATTTAAGCCAATCTTTTTCATTGGCATTGCGTTATTACTAATTAGCATATGACCAGAACTCAATTCATTATTTAAATAACCACTATAGTCTTTATAATATTTTCCCAGCTTGATATTTGTTGTTGTTGAAAAATTGTACTTAAAATATGATTCTAGAAATTGATTTTGAGTTAGTATTGAGTTTATTTTTAGATCAAACTTTTTATAATTCATTAAAAAAAATAATTCAGCATCAAGTCTATTGTTTTCAATTCCATAATTATTTGTATTTAAAAACCAGGAATTATTTTTTGGAATAGATTTCAAATCAACTTTTAAGCTATAGCTCTGGCAAATAGTAGGCGAGGTAAAAATGAAAAATAGAAGAAATTTAGTTTGAAGTAATTTCTTTAGGTTGTACATAAAATTTCCAATCCATTACTTCAATTTGAGAATGTTTAGTTATTTTAAAAGATTTATATTCTTTTGTAGGTAAAACCCTTAATTCTCTTCCATTTACCAGCAAATCTAAAGGCATTGTAAAATTATCATTAACATTATTCCATCGATAATAAAACTCCTCATCAGTTTGATAATACTCTAATTCTGGCTGATTTGGTGAATAAAAATATTGTTGAGCAAAATACCAGTAGTCTTCACCTGTTTTATTATATACCTTTTTAAAAAAATCATTTGTGTTGACAAAGCCCTTTGCATTCTCAGTCATAAATTCTTTTAAAATTTCAAACCACAAATTATCATTATTGATTACACTTCTTAAAGTATGCATCACCCATGCTCCCTTCATATAAGTATCTCCATGGAGCGCCCAATGATTTTCATCTTCATTACCTACTATTGGTATTTTATTAACTATTCTATTTTTTATTGTGTTTAAATAATGAACTCCAACTTCGTAACTATTGAATTTATCTTCAAAATAAATTGCTTCAGAGTAAACTTGCATTCCTTCATGAATCCATATATGCGTTGGATCAGAGGCTGTAACGCTATTACCAAACCATTCATGACCTGTTTCATGAATGATTAGTGGGTCCATCACACCATACATAGGCCAACTTTTACTTCTTACTCCATTGTAAATACTAAAACCATTTCCATAAGTCACAGCAGATTGATGCTCCATTCCAAGATAGGGAACTTCGACTAATTTATATCCATCTTCATACCATTGATAATCGCCAAAATATTTTTCATAAAACCGAATTACTTCTTTTGATTGCTGAAAATAGTTTGTCCCAAGCTCTTTATTATAGTCTAAAACGTAGTGGTTCATGATATGAGTTATATTATCTTTGATTAAAGTATCCTGAATCGCAACATAGTTCCCGATTTGTACAGAAATATTGTAGTTATTTATTGGATTATTAACAAACCATTCATATGTAGTTTTATCATTTTGAGTGTTTACACTTCTTAAATTGCCATTTCCAACAGCCACCATATTGGAAGGAACTGTATAGGCCATCCTCACACTATCCCCTTCAGCTGTAATATGATCTTTATTTGGCCACCAAATACGAGCACCTTCTCCTTCACAAGATACGGCAACCCAGTCTCGACCATCTTTATCTTTTGACCATGTAAATCCTCCTGCCCATGGAGGATTATCTGCATTTTGAGGTACTCCAGCATAATCTATTTGTACAGCAAAAATATTCCCTTTTTTTATAGTGTATGGAAAATCAATTATTACAGCATCAAATTCTCTTAAAAAATCTAATTCCTGATTATTGTGAGATATTTTTTGAATTTCAAGGTTTTCAGCTAAATCAACTTGTATTTTGTTTAAATCATTTTTGCTCTCAGCCTTAATTATTACAAATCCCTCGATTGACTTTTTTTCAATATCAAAATCTATATTTATATCATAATAAGAAACCCTGTAAGAAGATCTATTCTCATTCAAATATCCCATAAGATAATTATTTTCAGTTAGTTCTGGTAAATCGTATTGCGAGCCATGAGGCCTATTTTCATTTGATGTTGCATTAGATTGTTGACAAGAAAACAATATAAGAGAACATGCCAAAATTTTACTAAATTTCTTTTTCATAATAAGTCCTTGATTTGAAGATGTTGTTAGCAAAAATGACATAATATAAAACAATGCAAAATAAAAACCAGAGAACAATAGCAAATGCTTCTTTAATTAAAAATAAAATATATACTATTAAAAAGTAAATTAGCCATTTAATCCATGATGGTTGCTTCCATATATTTAGTAATAAATTCATTAATAATTATTATAATAAATAATAACATAACTTTTAAACTAAAAATAAGTTAAAATTAATCATGAAAATTTGTGTGATAGGAGCTGGTGGTTGGGGGAAAAATCATATCAATACACTTAATAAATTGAATGCTTTATATGGTATTGTAGATTTTAATAATGAACTTTTAAATTCTTTTACTGACATAAATAAAAACTGTAAGCTATTCACAAGCATTGAACAAACTTTTGAAGAAAGTTTTGATGGATATGTTATCGCTACACCTGCCGAAACTCATTATTCCATTGCTAGTCAATTACTTAAAAAAGGAAAAAATATTTTAGTCGAAAAGCCGGTATGTCTCAAATATTCTGAAGCGAAAGAGTTGTATAATACGGCACTAGAAAAAAAATGTTTTATTATGGGAGGGCATTTACTTTTATTTCATCCCGCATTTATAAAAATGAATGAGTTAGTTAAGAGCAATAAAGTCGGTAAAATATCTTATCTATATAGCAATAGATTAAATTTTGGAAAAGTGAGAAGCCATGAAAACGCTATGTGGAGTTTAGCACCTCATGATATATCATTGCTTTTATTTTTTTGCAATGATTTTCCAAAAAAAATATCTTACAATGGTTTCAAACTACTTGGCAGAGATATTGAAGATACTTCTATATCTTCGTTTAATTTTCCAAATGATATTGGCGCACATATATTTGTGAGCTGGTTGCATCCATTTAAAGAGCACAGATTTGTTTTAGTTGGCGATAAAGGTATGTTATCTTACGAGGATTCAAGTAAAAATAAAGAAATCCTTTTTTATGACAAAGTCGTCAATCATGATGAAGTAATTTCTTTAAGTGATAAGGGATCAACTAAGATTGATTACGAAACAGGCTTTCCTTTAGATGCGCAATTAGAGTTTTTTATAAAATCTATTTATGAAAAGAGTACAAATTTAAATAACTTTAAGTTGTCTATGGAAGTTGTCAAAATATTAGAGAATCTTAAAACAAGCCCATGAAGCATAATTTTTATATTCACCCTTCAGCTATTGTAGATAAAGATGTTAAAATAGGAAATAATACAAAGATTTGGCATTTTTCTCATGTTCAAAGCAATACCCAGCTTGGTGCAAATTGTAGTTTAGGTCAAAACGTAAATATTGGTAACAATGTATTAATAGGTAACAATGTAAAAATTCAAAATAACGTATCTGTGTATGAAGGTGTAACGCTTGAAGACTACGTTTTTTGTGGCCCTTCATGCGTATTTACAAATGTACTTTTGCCTAGATGTGAATTTCCACAGAGAGGCTCAGAATTTTATTCTAAAACCTTAGTAAGAAAATCTGCTTCAATTGGGGCTAATGCAACAATTGTATGCGGTAATACCATTGGTAAATATGCTTTAATTGCAGCTGGAGCGGTCGTTACAAAAAATGTGCCAGATTTTGCTCTAGTCGTTGGTAATCCAGGAAGAGTGGTTGGATGGGTAAATCAAAAAGGTCATAAGTTAATATTTGATGAAAACGGTTTAAGTGCATGTAAAAAGTTTTTACTTAAGAATGAACTTCTTCGAGAAGTTTAATTATGCCAAAAATATCTAAAAAAAATATTTATGCAATATTAGGCGCAAGGCCTCAGTTTATCAAGTATGCTCCTGTTTCCGTTGAACTATCTAAAATGAAAAATATTAATGAATTGATAATACATACAGGCCAACATTATGATAAAAATATGTCAAATATTTTTTTTGAACAGTTAAAAATTAAATCTCCACACGAAAATCTAAATGTTAATAATGTTTCGAGAGGAGAAATGATTGGTGAGATGATTAAAAAAATTAATAATTTGTTTATAAAAAATCCTCCACACGTGGTGCTATTATTTGGAGATACTAACTCAACATTAGCAGGAGCTGTAGCTGCATCTTCTTTTAATTGTGAAATTATTCATATTGAAGCCGGCCTAAGATCATATAATAAAAGTATGCCAGAAGAACATAACAGAATTGTAGCAGATCATCTTTCTTCATTATTATGTGTTACAAGTGATGAACCATATAATAATTTATTAAACGAAGGATTTTCTAAAGATAAAATTTTCTTAACAGGAGATGTTATGTTTGATAACTTCAAAATGACTAAAGAAAAAATACTTTCTAAAAAAGCATACTTAAAATTTAATCTCAATTATGATTCATTTATTTTTGCAACCATTCATCGACAAGAGAATACTCATAATAAAAATCGTTTACAAAATATCTTCAAAAAACTAAATGATATTTCAACGCATGTTTGCCCAGTTGTACTCCCTTTACATCCAGCAACAAAGCAAAAACTTATACAAAATAAAATTGATACATCTAGAATTCTTATTTTAAATCCTCTTGACTATCTAGATTGTCTATCATTTGTAAGTGCGTCTAAATTTGTTATAACTGATTCAGGTGGGTTACAAAAAGAATCTTATTATCTAAATAAAAAATCTTTAGTAATTAGAACTGAAACAGAGTGGATAGAACTTATAAATTCTAAAACCTCTTTTTTAGTAAATCCTGATAATTTAGATGAAATTGAAAGTATAATTAGAGAGATAAATTCACCAACAAATCAATTCAAGAAAAATATTTATGGTAAGGGGAATGCATCTATAAAAATTAGAAAAATTATTGAGAATATCATTTAGTCAATTGACTATAAACATTCATAAGTTTTATACTTTCTATTTCCCAGTTATAATTCCTAGAAATATATTGATGTCCTTCAAATCCAACGCTATTAATATCATTATCGTTCATACTTATTATTTCTTCAATAATCTTAGAAGTTTTGTCTTCATCTAAGATATTGCAGTAAAAAATAAAATCATTATTCTCAGGTATTATTTCTTTATATGATTCAAAATCTGAACATAAAACAGGCGTTCCATAATTAAGATATTCATAAATTTTATTTGGATTACTAATTAAGTGGTGTTCAATTGGAAGAAAAGTGCAACAACCTGCAAGGCTCTCCGAAACAAGATTTTCTTTTTCAACAGAATTAATCCATCCAAGAAATTCAATGTTTTTTAAGGCTAATATTTTTTCTTTTGCATCATTATTTGAGAAGATTCCAGCCAATACCAGCTTAATATCCATTTTGTTTAAAATTTTGGCTAGATGTAGAACTCCTCTTTCTTCGGAAATTAAACCAACATAACAAAATTGCCTCTTTCTTTTTGTAAATCTGAATTTGTAGTCTAATAAAGGAGCGTTAGATACCACAGTACACAATCTATGCTCATTAAATATACTATTTAAATCCTTGTGAACAACTATAATAGCATCACACATTTTTGATATCAAAAGCTCAATAGAAACAACAAGATTTTGTAACAGTGGTTTTATAAATCTGGGAATATAAGACTTTGTTTCTAATTGTTTTCCAAAGTTTTCATGCACATCCATAATAACTTTTTTACCAAAAAATTTCCAAATCGGTACTGCTAGCATTAATTCAGGATCATGAAAATGTACTATTTTGTAGTCACTAAAAATGATTTTGATACTCGAAATGAACCAGCTCGAAAAAATTCTCAAAAACCTTGAATTAGCAAAGTTAATACGCTTAAAAAGTACACCATTAATATTTCCTGTAAAATCTTTGTTCAAAAAATGAACTTCATATTTGCTTGATAAAGTTTGACATTCTTTCATGAATATTCGAATATCTTTATGGGTATGAACCGAAGATACATGAGCAATTTTTATTTTATGACCATTCATATTGATTTATCCAGCATTTTTTCATAATAAGTTCTACATTTTTTGTAGATATTATCATTTTTTAAAATAATATTTTTATATTTATTTTTATTATCAAATGTTGTGGAGTTGATAACATTATCGTACCAGTGTTTTCCCCATATTCCATCTGTTGGGTAATATCCTTTTTTCCACTTTAGCATACCCTCATCGAAATCTATATTAATTTTGAGACACCATTTTTTAAGAACTTTTTTTGGATTTTTTAATAAACGCGATGAATCAATTATGATATAATCTCTACTATTTAACTCTAGATATTTAATCATTTTAATTTGCTGGTAGTATCCTAGCTCCTTATGATTGATTAGTTTATTTTTTCTTTTGTAAGAAGATATTACAAATTTTGGGTCTCTAATTAAAAAGGTGTTTTGGAAAGAAAGTATAAATTCAATTTTATTCAAGTCCAAGATATGATGTGCCATATGTTTTTGGTACCATATTTTTTTGCCCTCTGGAATTGGTCCTGATATGTATTTTATTACATTTTTAAATTGTGAAGGGTAGTGACTGATTATTTCTTGGTACATCGGGTGTTTTAATCCTGTTTTTTGAAGATAGTATGCATACAGCGGTTCATCAGTGACATAAGAATTTTTTCTTGATGACCAGGATCTCATTAGTGCAGTTGAAATATTTCTAGGACCAGACCAGCATGCAATCCTCATTTGTTAAGATAATCCGCAATTTTTAAATTATATAGTTTTCTTATTTTGTTTGTGAAAGAAATGCTTTGTGTAGATTTTATATCACGGCTTTCAATTTTAGAAACAGGAATAACGCCTGCAAAAGTCCCAGTCACAAACGCCTCTGAACAATCTTTCACAAATTCAAAATCAAAATCTTGTTGATAGCACTTAATATTATTCTCTTTACATATTTCAATTACTTTGGATCTAGTAATGCCATTTAAGCAGTATTCTCCAGATGATGTAAATACTTCATTGTCTTTTATAAAGAACAAATTAGTAGAATTACATGTGCTAATATTTCCATTCAAGTCATTCATAATTCCTTCATCATATTTGAGTTTGTTTGCTTCAATACTTGCAAGAATACAATTCAACTTACTTAACGTGTTAAAGTGAGGATCTTGAATATGCCCATTTGGTCTAATATTAGGAACTCTTCCGATTGTTATTCCATTTTTATAAATGACAGAATCAGTTTTTTTATGTTCTGGTATAATAACAAAATTCAAGGGCCCTTCATTCGCATTAGGGTTTTGATAAGGAGTTATTTTATTTCCTCTAGATATTACAAGTCGAATATGAATATTATTTTCCATATTATTCTTCTTAAGAGTTTTTAAAATTTCATTAATGATAAATTCTTTTGAAAATGGAATTTTTAGTGAAATACCTTTTGCGCTAGCATAAAGCCTTTTCATATGATCTTCAATAAAGACAAGTGATGAATGATGTAATCTTATACCTTCCCAAACACCATCACCTAATAAAAAACCACTATCAAATACTGAAATTTTTGCTTCTGGCCTAACAAATAGATTACCATTTATATTAATATATATACTTTTATTCTTATGATTTTCAATATATGAATGACTGCTCATGTGTGGGCCCACAGGGACTTGAACCCCGAACCTGCGGATTATGAGTCCGTTGCTCTAACCAATTGAGCTATGGGCCCGAAATTATTTTGAATATACTTATGCAAATAATAATTACCATTATTATTTACAAATAATTATAATATATTCTTGATGTGGAATTTATTGATTTAAAATCACAGCAGCTTATGATAAGAAAAGCCCTAGATAAAAGGCTTTCTAAAATACTTGATGAAGGAAGATATATACTTGGTTCTGAAGTGCAAGAACTTGAAGATAAATTGTCAATATTTTCAGGTGCAAAATATTCTATTACTTGTGCTAATGGTACCGATGCACTGATGTTAGCTTTAATGGCGCTAGATATAGGACCAGGAGATGGAGTAATTACAATTCCATTTACTTATATAGCGACCTTAGAGTCAATTGCTGCAGTAGGAGCTGTGCCTGTTTTAGTAGATGTTTATGATGAGACTTTCAATATGAATCCTGATTTAATTGAAAAAGCAATTTTGCGATCTGAAAATAAAATTAAAGCAATTATGCCAGTAGATCTTTTCGGGCTTCCTGCAAGATATCGTATGATTAATGAAATAGCTAAAAAATATAATATTCCAATTATTGGGGATGCTGCACAGTCATTTGGCGCCTCAAAGGGCGATAACAAAGTTGGTACTTTTGCAGATATTACAACAACATCATTTTTCCCTGCAAAACCACTTGGATGCTATGGTGATGGGGGTTCTATTTTCACAGATTCTGAAGAAATTACAAATAAG
>Ga0222715_10002894_pt1 | contig 15505 bp, 13 predicted proteins | sample C33_9DmetaG_FD_165056 | JGI IMG/M metagenome (GOLD analysis project Ga0222715, IMG submission 165056) | Estuarine water microbial communities from San Francisco Bay, California, United States - C33_9D | ecosystem: Environmental > Aquatic > Marine > Unclassified | place: USA: California...
TATTAAATGAAAAATTTAAATTTAAATATACTAAAAATATTGTTAAGAAAAACTTTAAATAAAATAATTTATTTCCAAAAAATAAAAACAAAGAATAAATAAATAATATACCTATGACAAAAAAGTTTATAAATTTTGAATTTGTTCCAACATAAATAAAATTATTATCTTCAATATTCAAAGCTTTATTTAGGCAAAGTAAATTATTGAGTTCAGGAAAAATGTATACATCTTTGTTTATAAACTCACCATCAAAGCTCGATAACGTCTGGTTAATAAAAACACCACATTCTTTTATTGTGTTTGCACTATCAAGGTTGGTTTCAAGATTTAATATATTAACAATAGATAAAATTAATAAAATAAAAATTAAAAACAAAGTTGAATAATTTAACAGTTTTTTCAAAGTTATCATCATTAATAACAATAACTAAAAATCTTTATATTATTGCACAAATAAATTACAAAATTAAAAAATGAATTAATTCTTATCATTTGTTTAAAATAGTTTTAAATGAAACTTGATAAAAAAAACCCACTGCACTACTTAATTTATTTTCAGATTTTAATAAACACAATTGTTTTAAGAATATTTTATATATTTTTTAAAAAGCGTAAAAGTGAAAGTATTAGTATTACATTTTTTGGACAAAAGTTGAACGGTAATATTGAAATTCTATTTCAGCAATTAGAAAATTTTAATTTACAATATGCGACATTAAATCGTCAAGAATATAAACTCCTTCTCACTAAATATCAAAATGAGAACAACAAAACGATACTGTATTACCCAAATTTAACTCATTTTTTTAAAGCATTTAATTCTTCAATATTGATGACATCTCATGGAATTTTTTTTAATAGATATTTAAAGAATGTTCTTAATTACAAATCTATTTATGTCGGAAATGCACTTTCTGGTTTGATAATACAAAATAAAAATTTGAAAAGTCTCTATGCGCATGACAATGTATTCTTATTTTCTAATTATGAATTAGATATGTATAAAAATGAGTTTAAATATAAAAAAAATAATATTGAAGTTACTGGCTATCCGAGAATAAAACACTTAATTGATAATCAAAATAAAAAATCTCGACTTGTTAACAGTAATAATTTTAAAAAAAATATTGTATTAATTGCCCCCACTGATGATCGTAAAAATAGGATTTATAAATCTTCACAATTTTTTGTATTTAATGAAAATTTTTTAAATAATTTAGAAATCTTAGGAAATAAAAAAGAAATCAGTTTTATTATTAAGCCTCACAATAAAACAATTATAAGTAATAAAATTAAACAAATAATTAGTACGAAGTCTTCCCTGGTGCTATCAGAAAATATTGAATTTGAAACAGATTACGACTTATTAATTATGAGCGATATGTTGATTACCGATTGGTCAACTATTTATGTTGATTACCTTTGTCTAGACAAACCTATTATTTTTCTAGACACTCCAAATCCTAATGAATTTCCTAATTCTTCTGTAATTGAAACATTAAATAATAAAAGATCAAAAAATTATGAATTATTAAATAATGAAATTGAACAAAAGCTTTTTAATCAATATGATGACAGTTTATTAAATGAACTAAAAGATAAATTTTATGGGGATGTAAATCACTCTAAATCAATTAATAAAATTTACTATATTTTAAAAAATATTAATAATTAAAGTTTAAATGAAAATTAAGTATAATTTTTTTATGATTAGTGAGTTCTTACTTAGTTCAAAATTCAGGTATTCTTTGAGACTTTTATTTAAATGAAAATTTCCGTTTACACACATATGACAAATCCAGAACAAAGGATGGACCCATGGCAAGAGGCTCTTTCTTGTTATGAAGATATTGGAGATGAATTAATTACTGTTGGCGAGGATTGGCCAGAGGAATTTACGTGGGATCATATTGGAAAAACTTTCACGGAAGGTTTTAATAAATGTTCTGGAGATTGGGTTCTTAATTTAGCATTAGATATGTTTATTCATGAAAAACAAATTTCAAAAATGAAAGAGTATTTTAACAAATATTCAAATGCGCCAGCACTGGCTTTTCCAAAGTACAAATTTTTTACTCCAAGCAAGTACGAAATTAAATCATTTGATGTATGGGCTATTAATAAAAAAAAGTTTCCAAATATAAAATTTGATGGTGGAGGGGACCTATGTTTACCAACATTAAATGGTGAAATTCTTGATCAAAACAATGTGCCCATTGTTCCTATTGCTCTGTGGAATTACGATTCTACCTTTAGAACGAAAGAAGTTATTGCAAAAGATAGAGGAAGATTCGCAAGAGCATGGTATAGAGAATTTAATTCCTGGGACGACAGAGGTGGTTCAACCGATGAGGAGGCTTACAACGCTTGGTTTAAAATGGTTAAAAGTAGATTAAAAAAACAAGTAAATAAAAAAAATCATGACCAACACCCAAAGTATATAAAACAAAAACTCTTTAATTTAGAAAGTGATAGGTTTGGATTTGATTGTTTTGGTGAAATGAAAAATACTAGACATACTTTAAATGATTACATTGACAATTATAAAATAAGAATAAAGTACAAAATATAAATAATTTATTCAAGAAAAATAGTATATAATTTTTTTATGAAAACATATTGCTTTGATATCGATGGAACTATATGCACGCAAAATGGCACAGACTATGATTCAGCAACTCCTTATTTAGATAGAGTCGAAAAGATAAATAATTTATATGAAGAAGGAAATGTAATTATTTTATATACAGCAAGAGGCTTTGTGACCGGGATTGATTGGGAAAAAGTTACAAAAAATCAATTGAAAAAATGGAATGTAAATTATCACGAATTACACTTTGGGAAGCCTGCTGCAGATGTATATGTTGATGACAAGCATAAAGATATATTCGAATGGTTTAATTAAAAGATTTCACAATAACTTTTTAAGTAAATTATTAATTTGATTTTATAAAAACGCTCATTTCTTTATAGGGGTCTTTGTAAAAGTCAAGATACTTGCTATTCAAAAATTCTTGGGTATCTATTTTATTGTAATTCTTTTTATAGTCATCAATTGCACAATTGTAAAAGTCAACATCTTCAACTTTGCCTCTAATAATCATTCTTCCATTACATATAATAACTTCTGGTTCTTTTTCAATTAAGTAACTGATGTGGCTAAAGCTATTTGTTTTTATTTTATTTAAACGAATTAAGTCATCTACAATATAATTTTCAAAATGGTTAGATGGATGAATGATATAAGAAAAATTAGGTTTTTCTAAATAATATAAAACAAGAACAGAATCAAGAGCCAAAATATCATAGTTAGCATCTTCAAAATTACTACTTATTGTTTTTGATAGTTTTTTAAGAGGATAATTATCATATATATTGTTTAAGTTTGATAAATTATTTAGAGAACTGCTTGCAGTGGTAATTGAAACGGAGACTGCAGCTATAAAGACATACAAACAGGTGATTTTAATATATTTTATTGAATTTAAGTTCACAAAATTTAATGAAATAAAGAATACAAAATAAAAAAGGTGGTGATAGTAATTATGGCCTGCTAAAAAGTAAAAACCTAAACCGAATAGTAAATTTATCAGCTGCAACAATTTAAATGACATTCTTTCATTATTGTTTTTTTTGATTAAGTCCATAAAAATAAATGTGGCTGTAGTTAATAATGTTAAATATAGAAAAACATCGTAATTAAAAAATGTTCTTAAAACTATCTTTAATTCATAAAAAGAACTTAAATTTTCCTGTATGTAATTTAATGGTAATGTCACATATTGAGAAATATAAACGTCAAGCAAACCTCTTAAGGAATAAAGTATTATAAAAAAAATATGTGGAATTGCTAATCCATACAAGTAATGAATCAATTTTTTATAGTGCTTAGTAACAAAAATATTGTAAAACTTAAAAATTGTATACGGAATTATGAATACTGCAGTACCTTGATTTATTAAAGTAGAAAAAGAAAATAATAAACCAATTAATAAAATGTTGCTATTTTTTTTACTTTCTAAAAAATATATTATTGATATAAGTACTAGACAATATATCTCGCTTAATTCACTAATAAACCATGTATAGCTTATGATACTTAAAAAGAATAACGATGAGAAAAAGCCTAATGTTTTATTTTTTGAAACATTTGAGACAGTGAGGTAAATGAAAACAGACGTAGTGAATAGAATTAAATCGTTAGCAATTTTAAAGTAAACAAGATTATTTAAGCTTAATTTACTTACTAGAAAATAAAGATATAAAAACAAAGGACCCTTTGATTCCCACTGTGTTTCTAACGGAAGGTACCCTCGTCCAATTTCTTGCGATGCAACTAAGTAAGATGAAACATCCCAAGAGATTGTCTCAATATTTAAAAATCTATTTTGAGTAATAATTGTGAAGATTAATAATATAAAAATACCTAGAACGTGATTTTTTTTTGCAAAAATAATCAAGCTTTTGAAAATTTTAAAATTTATCTCAAAATCAAAAAACAAGTACTTAATTCCTATAATTAAAAATATTGAAATTAACAATGTTATGTAAGTTGCATTGTTGTTTGACGATATTAAGTTATTAATGATATAAATTAATATCGGAATTAATAAAACATAAAATTTTTTTAAATTAATCATGGAATCAAATACATTACAATTATACGCTTATTGAATAAAAAATATTAATAAATATTTACTATCATTCAAGAATGAACACTAGTGATTTCTGGGAAGATAGCATTCCTTTGGGTTTCTATGATATTATCTCTAAAGAAGGAATTATAAACGGCAGAGGCCTTCAATCTTTTTGGCATCTTCAAACGTATAAGCAAGTTAGTAAATATGTAATGGATTCAAATATACATTTAGATTATGCCTGCGGATCTGGTTTTTTTATTAATTACTGTAAAAATAAAGATTCTATAGGTGTTGACATTTCAATTAATCAAATTAAATATGCAAAACAAACATATCCAGAATACAACTTCTATTCTTTATCAGAATTTGATATTTCTGACGCTGGGCCTTTTGATATTATCACAGTACTAGGTCTTTTAGAGTACCTATCAAATGATGAAATTCAAAAATTAGTTAAGATTTTATTATCAAACTTGAAGCAAGGAGGCAAAATTATTTTCACAACACCTAATTACAAAAACTCTATGAGATTTATTGAGTTTATTTCCTATATTTTTGGAGGATTAGATTATAGACAGGTAAATAATAATAAATTCACTAAGGAAAAAGTTAGAAATATTTTTAAAAAATATAATTCAACAACTACAAATGTAAAAAAAATTCATAACTTTGGTGTTTTGTTTTCAATTTTAAATCATAAACTTGCTAGCAATGTTGAACTTTTTATAGAGAAACTATTTAAAAATAGTTTCGGCTTTCTTTTATTGATTGAACTGGAAAAAAATGAATAAAGACAAAAATATTTCAATTATTCTACCGGTATTAAATGAGTCAAAAAATTTGGAGTATCTAATTCCAGAATTTACTAATCTCTTATCTAACAATTTAAAAGTCTTGTACGAAATTATTGTTGTTGACGATGGTTCTACAGACGGAACTCAGGCAACTGTAAATAATTTTAGAAAAGCAAATAAGAATATTAGATTAATAGAAAGAAATTCACCTAAATCCCTCCCTCTTTCTATTTTTGATGGAATTAGAAATAGTAAATTCAATTCAGTCATGTGGTTAGATGCTGATGGATCAATGGATGTGGAATCCTCGAAAAGAATTATTCAAACATATTTTTCAGAAAATTGTAACGCAGTTGTTGGTTCAAGATTCGTAGATGGAGGAGGTTATAAAGGTAAAACAAAAGAAGGGTTTAGCCTCAAAATTTTTGGAAATCTTTTTAAATCAGAAGACTCGCTAATTGCCGTATTTCTATCCAATATTTTAAACAGAGTATTAAGTAGATTGCTAGCAGTTCCAGTTAAAGATTTGACAAGTGGTTTTATAATTATTCAAAAAAATTTTTTAAAATATGAAATGTTTAAAGGGTTTAATTATGGTGAATATTTTATAAGCTTGATTCTTGAGTTAACTAAAAAAGATGCAAAGATAATAGAAGTGGGATATGTGTGTAAGCCTAGAAAATATGGACAGTCGAAAACTAGTACTAACTTTATAAAGCTTGCAAAACTTTCAATTCCTTACTTGTTTTTAGCTATTAAAAGTAGGAAAATTTTATATGAAAATAATTGATGACAACCAGATAACTATTGCATACATAGTAAGAAAAAAAGATATAAGTAAAGGTAAAAACTTTCTAACTCATAATAGTGAAGAGATGCAATTTGCTTCTTTTGGTCTTGAGAAAAATGAAGTAATTAGAAATCATATCCACAACACTTCTAAAAGGGAAATAAGTTCAACATCAGAAGGCATTGTTGTAATTGACGGTGTTCTTAAAATAAAGCTATTTGATAATGAAAGAAATTTTATCTCAGACCATATTCTTAACTCTGGAGATTCAATACTCCTATTAAGTGGGGGACACGGAATAGAAGTTGTAGAAGAAACAAAATTTATTGAATTCAAACAAGGACCTTATATTGAAGCTTTAGATAAAGAAATATTTTAATGATTAGGGTATTTGAGCCAAGACTTTCACTCCAAAATAAATTAGACGTTTTTTTAACACTTAATAAAAATCAAATTTCTGGAACCAGCAAGCCTGTATCAGAATTTGAAGAAAAGTCAAAAAAATATTTTGATAGAGACTATGGTGTTGCTTTGTCGAATGGGAGTGCGGCCTTAGAAGTAGCTTTAAAATTACTAAATCTGAAGGAAAATGATGAAGTTATTATGCCTTCATTTACTATTATTTCTTGCCTAGCGGCAGTGATTCGTGCTGGGGCCACTCCGGTATTTTGTGACGTAGATAAAAGATCTTGGAATATGTCGCTAAGCGATATAAAAAAAGTAAAATCAAAAAATACAAAAGCAGTAATTATGGTTCATACATATGGTCTAGCTGCAAATGCAATTGAAATTTCCGAATTCTGTAAAAATAATAATATTTACTTAATTGAAGATGCTGCAGAGGCACATGGTCAAATTATTGGTGGGCAAAAATGTGGTTCGTTTGGTGATATTTCCGTAATGAGTTTTTATGCAAATAAGCATATAACTTCTGGTGAAGGAGGAATGCTTCTCACAAATTCTAAGGACTACTATGAAAAGGCTTTAAGCATAAGAAATTTAGGTTTTAATCCTGATGAGAGGTTTAAACATGAAAATCTATATTGGAATTATAGGATGAGTGGAATACAAGCTTCACTTGGCACTTCACAGTTTAAAAATTTAAACAAAACAATTTCACAAAAAACAAAACAAGGAAGATATTATCTCGAATTATTTTCTGAGCTTCAAAATGATATTCAGCTTCCATTGTTAAAAAATGACGTTTCAATAAATCATTTTTGGGTGTTTGGGATTGTATTAAAACAAGATAATAAGCGTGATTCAGTTACAAAAAAATTAATAAAGTCAGGCATAGAGACCAGGCCTTTTTTTTGGCCTCTTCATATGCAACCATTGTTGCAAAAATATAACTACCAAATTAATTCTGATACTATTCAAAATTCAAAATACCTAGGTTTAAACGGTTTCTACATTCCAATCGGTCCCCATGTAAGTAAAAAACATCAGAGATTTATCTTTGAAGAAATAAAAAAATGTTTAAAAGAAAAATAAATTAATAATGCCATGTTTTTTCGCGGTTTTTTGTATTTTTGCAGGGTAGATTTCTGAAAAACCCTTGTGGGCGCTACAGGATTTGAACCTGTGACTTCTTCCTTGTAAGGGAAGAACGATTAAATACTAGAGAGTATCGGAGAGTATCAATTTAGAACATCAATAAACATAAGGCTTGTACTAGGTAGTGCTAGAAGTTATCAGACTGTGCTGTATGTTTTTCTTAAAATTGTGCGTGTAATGTGCGTGCGAACAGGTTTATTATTTGTGATATTCAAAAGTATCTTTATTTATTAAAATTCCTGATTCATAGATTTCTATAGATTTTAATTGTCCATTTTCGAAATAAGTTTCATATGGTCCTTCTAATTTTCCATTTTTATGATTAACTATAGAATTTAATTGACCATCTTCATTATAAAACTCAGTCTTGCCATCTCGAGATCCATCTCTAAATGCGCCTTTAGCCTTTAGTTGTCCATTTTCAAAGTAATGTTCAAATGTCATATAACCATTTCCGTTATAATTTCCTTTAGCACTTAATTGTCCGTTCTTAAAATAAGTCTTAAATGGACCTTCGAGTTTTCCATCTACATATGAGAATCTCTTCTCTAACTTTGTTAAAAAGTTAATTTTTTTTAAAATATTTAAATTTAAGAAAGAGTAATAATCTATTTCAATGCCAGTAAATGGAATCTTTGAACCAATTTCATATGTAATACCGTTAATTTTAATGAGTTGATCAGTATTCATATGCCTCATATTTTTATTTTATATGTTTTTCTACAAATTGTGCGTGTAATGTGCGTGCGATAGGGTTATTTCTTATTGTATTTCTGAAAAACCCTTGTGGGCGCTACAGGATTTGAACCTGTGACTTCTTCCTTGTAAGGGAAGCGCTCTGCCGGACTGAGCTAAGCACCCCAGTAATATAAACATCATAATAATTCAATTTTTTAATTTTGTTAATTTATTTTTTTAATTCATAAATTTTGTAGCTAAAAAAATCATTTAATTCTACTTTTGGACTGTAAATTGGTGAACATTTTATATTTTTCCAGCATTGTTCTCCAGACTGTGGACTATATCCATAACTTGACTGTTTCTTTATATAGCTTATGTTTTTAGCTTCATGAGAAATTACTTTAAGAGGCTCATTAATAAATTTTTTATAATTCTCAAGTCTAGGAACTAATAATATGGTTATAAAAATCATTGTCATTAAACCAATTTTTATAAAATTATTTTGAAAAGTAAAAAACTTAGTGTCATGTGATCCAACAGCTATTAATGCAACTGAAGTTGAGAATATAGATATTCCAAACCTTATATCCGGAACACTTATAAGCCAAGATAAATTAAGCAAAACAATATAAAACAAAGAGAGCAGCTTAATTTGCAAATTATGTTTTTTTTGAACCAAAAATATGTTGATTAGAAAGATAATAAAGAAAGATAGTAAAAAGTTTTTCAAAATGGTGTCGTTGAATTCAAACCTTACGCTCCATAAATTGAACCAGTCTAAAAGTGATCTATCAAAATTATACGATATTGAAGTATTCCTTAATATTTCAACTTCACGGGATATAAAACTTTTATTACTCCAATTAAGATTTTCAAAACAAGTAAAGACAACTGGATATATCAAACATGAACTTACAATCAAATTCTTAATAACCCAAAAAACCCCAATGAATCCTGGAAGGTAGAAGTGCTTTAAATTGAATTTCTCTCTATAAATTAAAAAAAGCAGTGGTAAGGCTAGTACAAAACCTATAGGCCGAAGTTGAATAGAGAATAAAACAAACACAAGTAAAAAAACTTTTTCATTGTTATATTTAAATCCATTGCTAAAAGTATTAAAAATAATTACATTACTGAGTGTAAAGAGAACAGCAAATACTGAGTCGAACTTAGTAATAGCCTCTATTTCTATGGATCCGTTTCTTCCGCCAGCAAATCCAAAATTATCAAAGAATATAAATATAAATAAAAAAATTGATGAAATTTTAAAAAAGTCATTTTCTAACTTTAAGACATGTATTGTTACAAATATGAAAAAGAATGAAATAAATGTAAGATTTATAAAGTGTAAGAATAATAAATTATTATTAAACCAAAAATTTGAATTAATGTAATCGAATATTGAAGAAAAAGCCAATCTTGAATGAAAATTACCAAGACCGAATATAATTTTTTCTAGTTTTATAAAATTCTGAAAGTTTAAATGATAAAGGCCTGCATCATATGATAACCCAGTTGTATAAGAGGAAATAGACAATATGAATAAATTTAGTAAGTTTACGTAAAAGAACTTTTCGAACGATATATTTATTGGCTTTAATAAATTTAAAGGTAAAAGTATTAAAAAAAGTATGTATATAAAGATTTCTGATATTGGAACAAAGAAATTAAGCAATAGAGTAAGATTTCCAAGACCAAATAGAAAAATAATAGGATAATAAAAGTAAAGAGGCACACCAAATATTTTTTGGTCTTCATCTAAATTGCTATTAGTAATTTTTGAAATGACAATAAAAATTGCTCTTCCGCTCAATAATAAAAAAAAGTAAAACGTAAGAAAAAAAATAAAGTTAGTCATTTAATATTCCATTAAACATTGAAATGAAATACTCATTACCTTTTATAGAGCTAAATAGTTTTGCATTTTTGTAGGCAAATTCTGTGTTAGGTTTTGCGTTTTTAAAATTATTCATTTCAAATATTGACTCTTTAGATAATATTTCACTAGCTACACCCACGTTGGTAGATATAATAGGTGTATTTGTAATACCACATTCGAGTATTGCTTGTGGACCTCCTTCAATACGAGATGTAACAATGTATAAATCTAAGCAATTATACAGCTCGTTTAATATTTTAAAATCTACCATTTCAATATATTTATACCTTATGTTTTCTTTTTCTAAATTATTTATCAAGTATTGCCTTCTGTATCCTGCTAAAAGAACAATAAAATTTTCCTCTACTGAGTTGTAGTATTTCGCAATTTCAAGAAATCTATCAGGCCCTTTTATAAGCTTTGGACTTTTCAGATCACTGCCCTCTGTATCTCTTTGAAATGATCCTATTACAAAATCTTCTTTTGCTATACCAAATTTATTTCGAAGAACTTCTTTTTCGTTTATTTCGTAAAATATTTCTTCATTTATCCAAAACGGTATTGAAACAATTTTTTTATCTGTTAATTTTTGTATTTGTTTTTTTGATTTTTCAGAAATTGTATGATACATATTTACATAACTATCTCTTTTATAAAATTCTTTTAAATTTTTTCCCAAAAAATCTTTGTCTTCTAGGTGATGTATAGAACACAATACAATTTTGTTTTTTAAGTGTTTTTTAGGAATCTTATGCCATAACCAAGGAGCTATTATCCAAATAATATCAGCTTCTTTAATATTATTTGTAACAATGCCTTCATTGTTGTTAGTGAATTCATCTTTCATCCTGTCAATAATCCAAGATTCATGAATTTTAGAAATAAAAATTTTCATACCTACCATAACATATTACATGAAAAATATTAGTAAAATCTAGCGTGATGGATAATGTATTTATTTCAGGCATAACCGGTCAGGATGGTATTTTTTTAACTTCTAACTTGTTAAAAAACAATTCAGATATAAAAATTTATGGAACTACAAGAAATACTGATAACCTTTTTTATAAGAAATTAAATTTTTTAGATAATAAAGTTGATACTTCCCGTGTCAATATTCTGCAAGCAGATTTGACCCAATACGATAATGTTTTAGAAATAATAAATACAGTTAAGCCATCTAAGATATTTAATTTATCAGGCCCCAGCTCACCAAGTGAATCAATGCATAATGGTAAAAATTTCATATCTATAATTAACAAAATTTTTGATAACTTAATAAAAGCATCCAATGTGCTAAAGCGAGAATTTGTTTTTTTTCAACCTTCTTCATCGGAGACCTTTTCAAATAAAAATAAGGGTCCTTTAAGCGAAATTTCATTGATGGAACCAAGGTCTCCTTATGGCTATGCAAAATATGAACTTTATACAAAGAGTCTGGAATTAAGAGAAAAAAAAGGAATCGATATCAGAAATGGAATTCTTTTTAATCATGAATCAGAGTTTAGAAATAGTAACTTTTTAATCATGAAGATTATTGACTCTGCAATAAAAATCAAATCAGTTAGTGAAACTAAATTTGAATTGGGAAGTTTAGAATATACCAGAGATTGGAGCCACGCATCTGATACAGTAAACGCCATTGTCAAGATTGCGTATGATAGAGATAGTTCAGATTATGTTGTTGGTTCAGGAATAGGTCATAAAATTAGAGATATTGTAGAAATAGTTTTTAACAACTTTAACTTAGACTATGAAGACTATTTGACTGTTAACCCTAGATTGTTAAGGTCTGAAGACCCTATTTCAATAGTAAGCGATCCATCAAAAATAATATCAAAGTTAAATTGGAAACCTAAAATAGGTTTTGAAGAAACTATATTAAAGTGTATAAATTTTAGAGTAAAAGAAGATAAATAAATATGAAACAAAGTCTGACAGCAATAGTTCCATTTTTTAATGAAGAAAATACACTCTATCAATCAACAAAGCAACTTGCACTTGTTGACGATATTGAATTGATTATTTTGGTAGATGACTGTTCATCAGACAATTCACTGAGCATTGCTAGACAATTAGAGAGTGAATTTAAAGATTTAAAAAGTTTTTTAATCTTGAAAAATGAGATAAATGGTGGAAAAGGTAGTGCAATAAATAAAGCTAAAGATTTTATTTCAACATCTCATGTTTTAATCCATGATGCAGATTTAGAATACTCTCCTGAAGATATTCCTCCAATGCGTAAATTATCTATTGAAAATCCAGAATCTTTGATATTAGGGTCAAGATTTATTGGTAATAAAACAAGAAATAATTTATATTTAAGAACCTATTTAGCAAATAAAGTCATGTCAATGTTTTTTTCAGTTGTAAATTTATACTGGGTTAGTGATGTTGCTACTTGTTACAAATTGTTTCCCTCAAGTTTTTTAAAAGAAATAAATATTCAAGAAAAAGGATTTTCAATTGAAATTGAACTACTATCAAAATTTTTAAAAAAACACAAATCTATCAAAGAATACCCCATTTCATATGATGGAAGATCTTATGAAGACGGTAAAAAGATAAAGCTTATTGACGGTGTTTTATACCTAATAAATACAATCAAATATAGGTTTTTAAATTAACTACACCCTAAAGAGTTACCACAGTTAAGGCATTTGTAACAAGAACCATTTCTAATTGTTATATGACCACAGTCAGGACAGGCAGGTGCATCTCCCATCATGTCACCGAGAACTTCCTGTACGGTAGCAACTGAATTCTCAGCTTGCTCAACAGCTACGGGTTCAGCTTGTTGCACAGGTTCTACTGGTGCTGGTTTTTCTTCAACAGCTACGGGTTCAGCTTGTTGCACAGGTTCTACTGGTGCTGGTTTTTCTTCAACAGCTACGGGTTCAGCTTGTTGTTTGTCTTTTGGTGGTACTTGTACAATATCTGTTCTATCTAAATACTCAAGACCAAGAGCCCTAAATACGTAGTCTATGATTGAATTACTCATTTTAATGTTTTCGTGTCCCTCAACCATGCCTCTTGGTTCAAATGTTTGAAAAGTAAATGTATCTACAAACTCTTCTAGAGGAACTCCATATTGAAGACCTTTTGAAACAGCTATAGCAAAGCATCCAAGTACACCCTTAAGAGTCGCCCCCTCTTTAGCAATGTCAATAAAGACTTCGCCTAAAGTGCCATCAGGATATTCACCAGTTCTCAAGTAAACTTTATGTCCTGCAACTCTAGCTTCTTGTGTCCAGCCATCTCTTCTCTCAGGTAGTAAGAATCTTGGTCTATTGACTCCAGCATATGCTCTTGTTGGGCTTGTGCCAGGAGCAAAGTTACCCTGAACAAGCATCGCCTCTTCTTCTAGAATCTTATTTACTTCAGGGTCACTTTCATCAGAATCTCCTTCATCTGAAGATGCTGAAAGTGGTTGTGAAGCTTTAGATCCATCTCTATAGATTGCAATAGCTTTTACACCTATTTTTGCAGATTCAAAATAACAATCTTCAATATCTTGGACAGTAGCCTCGTTTGGCATGTTCACTGTTTTAGAAATTGCTCCAGAAATAAATGGTTGAGCTGCTGCCATCATTCTCACATGTCCCATGTAATGAATGAATCTCTTACCATCTTTACCACACTTGTTTGCACAATCAAACACTTCAAGATGTTCCTTTTTAAGGTGAGGAGCTCCTTCAATTTTCTGAGTTCCACAAATATCTAAATTCGCTTGAGCTATTTCATTTCTTGAATATCCTAATTTTTCTAAGAGGTTGAAGTCAAAAGAAGTATATTCCTCTTCGTCAATTCCAAGATTTTTCAAAGTATCTTCACCAAGTACAAATACATTGAATGCATGTTGAATTTCAAAAGCTCCTGGAAGAGCATTTTCAATTTTTTCAATATCATTTTTTGAGAGTCCTTTTTCCATGAGGGACTGCTTATTTACATATGGAGAGTTTTCAAGAGACATGGAACCAATAACATACTGAATGATTTCATTTACTTGATTATTTTCATATCCAAGTGCTTGCAGTGCAGGACCTATAGATTGGTTTGCTATCTTCATGTAACCACCACCAGCAAGTTTTTTAAACTTCATTAAGGCAAAGTCTGGCTCAACTCCTGTAGTATCACAGTCCATTAAGAGTCCAATAGTACCGGTTGGGGCTAAAACTGTTGCTTGAGCATTTCTGTAACCATTTTTGGTACCAAGTTCTACGGCTTCATCCCATGATAATTGAGCTGCTTCCAATAAGTCTGTAGGACACAATTCCTGGTTTATTGCAATTAAATCATGGCTTAAACCTTCATAATCGTTTGTATCATAGGCAGCTTTTCTGTGATTGTTCATAACCCTAAGCATATTTTCACTATTTTCTTCATATTTAGGGAATGGTCCAACAATTCCTGCCATTTCAGCAGAAGCTTTGTAAGCTTCTCCAGTAAGCATTGCTGTTAATGCACCTGCAATTGCTCTTCCAAGATCAGAGTCATAGGCAATACCTTTTCTCATTAATAATGATCCGAGGTTTGCATAACCTAGTCCGAGAGTTCTGTAATCGTAAGATCCTTGCGCAATTTCTTTTGAAGGGAACTGAGCCATTTCAACTGAAATTTCAAGAACAATTGTCCAAATTCTAAGTGCATGCTTATATGATGTAATATCAAAAACTTGTGTCTCATCATTGTAAAATTTAACAAGGTTAAGGCTGGCTAAGTTACAAGCTGTGTTATCTAAAAATAAATACTCTGAACAAGGATTTGATGCACGAATACGTCCACCTTCTGGAGATGTGTGCCATTCGTTTATAGTGGTGTCGTACTGAACACCAGGATCTGCACATTTCCAGGCGGCATCTGCAATTTTATTCCAAAGGTCTCTTGCTTTAACGCTTCTAATGACAGAACCATCTGTTCTTGCGACTAAGTCCCAGTCTCCATCTTCTTCTACAGCTTTAATAAAATCTGTAGGAACTCGGACAGAGTTATTGGAGTTTTGACCTGATACTGTCTCATAGGCCTCTCCGTTAAAATCAGCAGGATAGCCAGCTGCTATTAAAGCTCTAGCTTTGTCTTCTTCAATTGCTTTCCACTCAATGAAATCTTCAATGTCTGGATGATCAAGGTCTAGGATTACCATTTTTGCAGCTCTTCTTGT
>Ga0222715_10002895_pt1 | contig 15499 bp, 14 predicted proteins | sample C33_9DmetaG_FD_165056 | JGI IMG/M metagenome (GOLD analysis project Ga0222715, IMG submission 165056) | Estuarine water microbial communities from San Francisco Bay, California, United States - C33_9D | ecosystem: Environmental > Aquatic > Marine > Unclassified | place: USA: California...
TTAAGAGAACTTATATTTAAATCTCAAGAGATATATCCTAAAGTATATCCGGGAATTAAATGGTCAGAAAGAAAGATGCAATGGGTTGCACCATCAGGTGCAAGGTTATGGATGTCATACCTAGATAGAGACGATGATGTACTTCGTTATCAAGGATTGGCATTTAGTTGGATAGGGTTTGACGAATTAACACAATGGTCTACTCCGTATGCTTGGAATTACATGAGGTCACGACTTCGTTCTACTGCACCTGATTTGCCTATCTATATGAGGGCAACTACTAACCCGGGTGGAAGAGGTCATCACTGGGTAAAGAAAATGTTTATTGACCCATCACCTTATGGAAGACCCTACGATGCAACCGACATTGAAACAGGAGAAGCACTTAAGTATCCGGCAGGACATGCAAAGGCTGGAAAATCATTATTTAAAAGGAGATTTATCCCTGCACGATTATCAGACAATCCTTATCTTGCAGAGCAAGGGGATTACGAAGCCATGCTCTTATCATTACCTGAACAGCAACGAAGGCAATTATTGGATGGCGATTGGGATATTAAGGAAGGTGCTGCTTTTACTGAGTTTGATAGGAGCATCCATACTGTTGAGCCTTTTCGCATACCTAGTAATTGGGTTAAGTTTAGAGCTTGCGATTATGGTTACGGTAGTAAGTCTGGTGTTGTTTGGTTTGCTGTATCGCCATCTGAACAACTTATTGTATATAGAGAACTCTATGTTAGCAAAGTCCTTGCCACAGATTTGGCAGATATGATATTAGAAGCAGAGTCAGGTGATGGAAATATTAAGTACGGTGTGTTGGATAGTAGCCTTTGGCATAAACGTGGGGATACTGGTCCATCTCTTGCAGAACAGATGATTATGAGAGGGTGTCGTTGGAGACCTTCAGATAGAAGTAAAGGTAGTCGTGTATCAGGAAAGAATGAAATCCATAGAAGATTACAGGTAGATGAGTTTACAGAAGAACCTAGATTAGTATTTTTTAATACATGTACTAATATAACATCGCAGTTACCTGCATTACCTATTGATAAAAAGAATCCTGAAGATATTGACACACATTCAGAAGACCACTTGTATGATGCCTTACGATATGGTATAATGTCACGACCAAGATTTAGTATATTTGATTATGACCCTATGGGTGGTCCTAAGAGAAGTATGCCAATAGCAGACTCTACATTTGGATATTAAAGGAAAACAATATGGCTGAAGAAGAAATTATAATGGAAGACAAGGCAATAGCATTAGAAGATACTGAAGAAAGTATAGTTGATGATATTCAAGTAAGTAGTATGGTTGACTTTGTATCTGAAAAATATCAAAGGTCGGAAGATTATAGAAATAATGATGAAGAGAGATGGCTAAGAGCTTATAGAAACTATAGAGGTTTATACGGTTCTGATGTACAATTTACTGAAGCTGAAAAGTCACGTGTGTTTATTAAAGTTACTAAAACAAAAACACTCGCTGCTTATGGTCAAATAGCTGATGTTTTATTTGCAGGTGGTAAGTTTCCTATAAGTATAGAACCAACAGAATTACCTGAAGGTGTAGTAGGTGATGTTAGCTTTGACCCTAAAGAACCTGAACAGCTTAGAGACAACCCTGCCCTAGGCAGCCCATATGGCTTTACTGGTGATGGTAAAGAGTTACCAGCAGGTGCTACTGCCCAAACACTAGAAGACAAGCTAGGACCTCTCACAGAGAAGCTACAAGACATAGATAACTTAAGAGAAGGTGTAGGACAAACTCCTTCATCAGTTACATTTAGTCCTGCTATGGTTGCAGCAAAACAAATGCAAAAGAAAATACATGACCAATTAGAAGAGTCTAGTGCATCAAAACATTTAAGAAGCACAGCATTTGAGATGGCATTATTTGGTACAGGTGTAATGAAAGGTCCTTTTGCAGCAGATAAAGAATATCCTAATTGGGATGACGAAGGTGAATATAACCCTGTCTTTAAAACTGTACCTCAATTAAATCACGTATCTGTTTGGAACTTCTTTCCTGACCCTGATGCTGCTAATATGGATGAAGCACAATTTGTTATTGAAAGACACAAGATGTCAAGAACACAGTTGCGTGCATTAAAAAAGAGACCTTTCTTTAGAGGTTCTGTTATTGATGAAGCTATTGCAGCAGGTGAAAATTATGTTAGAAAGTATTGGGAAGATGATTTATCTGATTACTCACCTGACACTAGTATTGATAGGTTTGAAGTATTAGAATATTGGGGTATGTGTGATACAGAATTATTAATAGATAATGAGATTGATATACCTAAAGAGTTAAAAGAATATGATGAGCTTCAAGCAAACATATGGATATGTAATGGTAAACTATTACGTATGGTACTTAACCCATTTAAACCAGCAAAGATACCTTATATGGCTGCACCTTATGAATTGAATCCTTATTCATTTTTTGGTGTTGGTATAGCTGAAAACATGGATGATACACAGACTCTTATGAATGGTTTTATGAGAATGTCTGTAGACAATGCTGTGTTATCAGGTAACTTACTTATAGAAGTAGATGAAACTAACCTAGTTCCGGGACAGGACTTATCTGTATATCCGGGTAAAGTGTTTAGAAGACAAGGTGGTGCTCCGGGTCAAGCTATCTTTGGTACAAAGTTTCCAAATGTTTCACAGGAAAACTTACAGTTGTTTGATAAAGCTAGACAGCTTGCAGACGAAAGCACTGGACTGCCATCATTTGCACATGGACAAACAGGTGTGTCAGGAGTAGGTAGAACTGCTTCAGGTATATCAATGTTAATGAATGCTGCGAGTGGTAGCATTAAAACTGTTATTAAAAACGTAGATGATTATTTACTTAAGCCACTAGGTGAAGGCTTCTTTAGATTTAATATGCAGTTTGACTTTGATAAAAGTATTAAGGGAGACTTAGAAGTTAAAGCACGTGGAACTGAAAGCTTGATGGCTAATGAAGTAAGGTCACAAAGATTAATGCAGTTCTTACAAGTTGCAAGTAGCCAACCTCTTGCACCCTTTGCTAAGTTTCAATATATCATTAGAGAGATTGCAACCTCAATGGGTCTTGACCCAGATAAGGTTACAAACAATATGGATGAAGCGGCATTGCAAGCTGAGATTATGAAAGGTATGCAAGCTGAACAACCACAACAAGGACAACAACCCCCAGCAGGAGCTAACCCATTAGACCCTACAGGAGCAGGTGGTGGTACAATAGGTACAGGAATAGCACCAACTCCGGGAGAACAAGGATTTACAGGAACACCTCAAAATGGACAACCTCAACAACAACAACAACAACAAGCAAGTAATCAGCCAACTGAAGCCGTTGGTGAACAACCTCAAGCTTCTGAACAGCTTCAATGATTATATAGATATACTAGTTACGAAGCAACACAAGATACTAGAACAGACTGATAATGTAGTTATGATGCATAGAGCACAAGGAGCAATAGCTACTCTTAACAGATTAAAATTATTAAGGGATGAAATAAATGGCACAGAAGACAGAAGATAAGGATATACAAAAAGGAGAACAAGCTAAGGTTGGAGTCAAAGATTCTGATTTAACTCAACTTTCTAGAAATGACCTTATGACTGAACTATATCGTAGGGGTCGTACACCTGAAGATGTAATGACAGGAAGAAATCTTACAGGTCCTGAGATTGAAGCAGTAGCTACTTTGAATGAACTTAATAAAGGTGGTATACCTAAACAAATGGAAATGTTTGATAATGGTGGTCTTAAAGATGAAGGTGGCATGATTGATGAAGTATCAGGTAATGATGTACCTACAGGTTCTACACGAGAAGAAGTGAGAGATGATATACCTGCACAGTTAAGCGAAGGTGAATTTGTTTTACCTGCTGATGTAGTTCGCTTTCATGGTTTAGAAAAGATAATGGAATTACGTGATGAAGCTAAAGCAGGTCTAGCTAAAATGGAAGCAATGGGTCAGATGGGTAATAGTGAAGAAGCTACACTCCCTGATGAAATGCCTTTTAGTTTAGATGACCTAGATATGGAAGACGAAGATGAGCCACAGGAAATGGCTGAAGGTGGCTATGTAATGGTAGAAGGTAAACCTATGCCTATACCTATGATAGGTGGACAGCTACCTCCTATAACTACAAGACCAATGCCTGAAACTAAAAATATGGCAGTGGGGGGTTTTACTAGTCCAACAGGTACATATCAAGTTCCTACTAATATTGCTACACAACCTTCTTACTTCCAAAACTACCAACAATCAACTGCACCCTTTCAACCTTTTACTGGACAAACACAAACTCAACAACCTATACAACCTCTTCAACAACAGCAGACCTTTCCATCATTTTCAACATTAATGCCTACGGTTGGTGGTAAAAGAGAAACATTAGAATATAGAAATGATGCAGGACAAAAGTTATTTATACCATTTGTAGATGGTAAGCCTATATATCCTATACCTGAAGGTTATAGTAAGTATACAGCAGAAGAAGAAGTTACTCCTGAAAAAAAACCTATCGTACAAAGCACTAGTGTAAGGCAAGACCAACCTGATGGTGGTGATTCTAATGTATTGTCAGGTACAAGTCAAGTTAGAGGATTAGATAATTCTATTGTAAGTACAGACTTTACCAATATGTCTACTGCTGATGTATCAAAAAACATGGGAAATATGAATCAATCTCAAAAAGGTGCTTCTGTTTTAGGTGCTTTGGAACAAGCTAAAGGTCAGACAGGATTTGCTAAAGGATTGCAACAACTTGGATATGGAGTTATGACTGTTGCAAATCCTGTTTTCGGAATAGCAAATGCATATAATGCAGCCACAAAAGGTGTAAATCCTATAGATACATTTAATCAAATAGGTCAACCTAATCCTGCACAATTAAATGCAATAACAGCAGCTTATGGTTATGATATGAAGGACTATGGTATAACAGATGACCCAGCATATTCTGGAGATACTACTGCTGTAGATGCTAGAAATGAAGCCTTATCACAAGCTGTTTTTGGAATGTCTTTAAATGATACAAAAAATGCATATGGAGTAACTCCTTCTTTTGAACAGAAAAATGAACCGGGAAGTTTTAGTCCAACAGGAGCTTTTTATGATATATATGGTTCAGCCACATCATCAAAGGGCGATGCTGAATTTTCTTCTGTAAAAGATTTTACAAATAACTTTAAAGCTATGGTGAATTCAAAAACATCTTTTACAGGTAAGAGTGCTATTGATACTATAAATGACCCTAATGCATCTGACAAAGCTAAACAAAATGCAAATAGGCATCTTAGAGAGTTAGAAAAAATAACAGGTAAAATGACCCCTTCAGTAAGTGATGCAAGAGACAAAGCTGCAGTTAAAGGTAGAACTGACCCTAGTATGAATACTAAAGCTGGTAGATTTAGTAATATGAAGAGTGGCTATGGTATAGGTGAAACCACAGGCATAGGTTCACAGAACATTGGTATTGAAGATGTGGATGTGACTAGCTTGTCTGATGAAAGTCCGGGTGATACAGTTGATAGTGGAGCACCTTCTCAAAGTCCATCCGACCAAGGATTAGGAAGTATTAGTACAGATAATGATGATGGTTCAGCCTCAACAAGTGGTACAAACTCTAATGATGCCAACTCAAGTAGTGGAGTAGATGGTCCGGGAGGAGCTGATAGTTCAGATGCTGGTATGGGTGGGGAAGCTGAAGCTAAAGGTTCGTTCATAACCAAACGTAAAGCATCAGGTAAATTAAAGAAAAAGTATATGAAGCGAGGTGGATTAGCTTCACGTTAATAATTCACAATTAATTCATTGACTTATATATTAAGTCGTGATATAATGGCTACTTATCCCCCAACAACAATAAATGGCTACGATAACCCCAAAGGAGAAAACTAATGGCTGAAGAAGCTAATACTATAATGGTGGAAGAAAATACACCTAAGAAAGCAATGTTTATGAATAGACCTTATTCTCAGGAGGAGAGAGTAAAGCGAGATGAAGAAGAACTTGCAAGGCTCGTTGAAGAGCAAAAAGGTTCAGGTGAGACTAGCGAAGAGGAAACTCCGAGTGAAGAAGAACCGACTACTGCTGAAGAAAAAACTTTTAAGAAACGATATGGAGATTTACGTAGACACTCCCAAGAAAAAGAAAAGCAGTTTCAAAAACAACTTGATGAATTAAAAGGTCAGTTAGAAAGTGCTACTAAGAAAGAAATGAAACTACCTAAGTCTGATGCTGATATAGAAGCATGGGCAAAGGATTATCCTGATGTAGCTAAAATTGTTGAGACTATTGCTATGAAGAAAGCAAGAGAGCAGTCAGCAGATATAGAAAGTAGACTACAGAAGATAGATGAGATGTCTGCTGATGCACAAAAAGAAAAAGCTGAAGCAGAATTAATGAGAATGCATCCTGACTTTGGTGATATTAGAGATAGTGATGACTTCCATGAATGGGCAGATGAACAACCTAAATGGGTACAGGAAGCACTATATGAGAATGACAATGATGCAAGGTCAGCTGCAAGAGCCATTGACCTCTACAAAGCAGACAAAGGACTTGGTAAGAAAACTACAACAAAGAGTGATAAGAGTGCTGCTATGGAAGTTGGAGCAAAAGCTACACGCACTAAAGTTGATGCAACAGATTCTGGTAAAAAAATACTTGAGTCACAGGTTCAGAAAATGTCCTCTGCACAGTATGAGAAACAGGCTGATGCAATAATGGAAGCAATCAGGTCAGGCAACTTTGTATACGATGTATCTGGTTCAGCTAGATAAATTAAAAATAAAGTTGACAACAAAGAATTTATGTATATAACTATACATAACTAAAGGTATAACATAACCCCATGTTTGGATACTTATGTTATACTACTACCCTAACTTTAGAGATTACCCAATTATGTGAGCCTACACAGGAATCGCTATCCTACGTACAACCTCAACGCATGAATGGTCCTTATAAAGTAAATGACTAAAACTATAGTACACATTCCGTGTACATATGATAAATGTTTAAGGAGATTTAAAAATGGCATTTACAGCAGCAGCTGGTTATGGTAATCTTCCTAACGGTAATTTTAGTCCTATTATTTACAGCAAACAGGTGCAACTTGCGTTCCGTAAGTCATCTATTGTCGATGCAATCACTAATAATGATTACTTCGGTGAGATTGCTAATATGGGCGATTCCGTTAAGGTTATCAAAGAACCAGAAATAACAGTCAAGGCATATTCTAGAGGAACTACAATAACTCCTCAAGACCTTGATGACGAAGAATTTTCACTTAATATTGACAAAGCTAATTACTTTGCATTTAAAGTGGATGATATTGAGGAAGCTCATTCACACGTTAACTTTCAACAGTTAGCATCTGATAGAGCAGCCTATAGACTAGCCGACCAATTTGACCAAGACGTACTTGGTTATATGTCAGGTTATAAGCAATCAGCTACACATGGTGTTGCAGACACAGCTAATACAACTACTAATGGTAGTGTAGCTGTTTCAACAGCAGGTTCTGACGAACTCTTATCCTCAATGAAAATTGATGCTGAAGACTTCGGTGGTTCTGCTGGAGATGCTGTAGCTATCTTACCAAGAACAGGTGGAGCTACTACTGCTGCTCCTGCTAATGGAGATAGAAACCCATTGACAGTTATTGCTAGAATGTCAAGACTACTAGACCAACAGAATGTTGATACTAACGGAAGATGGTTAGTGTTAGACCCTGTATTTATTGAAGTACTAAAGGATGAGGACACAAGATTGTTTGATGCAGACTTTGGTGGTTCAGGACTACAGAATGGTTTAGTTCTTAATAATCTACACGGATTTAAAGTGTATCAGTCAAATAACCTACCAAGTCTAGGAACAGGACCATCTAATACAGGTGCGAACAGTTCTACAAACTTTGGTGTTATTGTTGCTGGTCACTCTTCATCAATAGCTACTGCCGAGCAAATCAACAAGACAGAGACTTATAGAGACCCTGATTCTTTTGCTGATATTGTTCGTGGTATGCATTTATATGGTAGAAAGATTCTTCGCCCTGAAGCAATCTGTACTGCCGCTTACCACTTAGCATAGGGAGATTGAATTATGGCGAATATTACTGCTGTTCTTAAAGCCGCTTCTGGCAACTCCCAGAGAGGTAGGAACGTATACTACATGGATAATGTTATTGACTTAACTGCTAATAGCATTAATCCAAACGGTGATACTATTCAAGCTATCACAGTTCCAGCTAATACTCTTATCGTGGCTGCAGGTCTTCAGGTTGTAACTAGTGCAACTCAGAATACTGGCACAGATGCAACTGCATCACTTGGTTTCACAGGTGGTGACGTTGATGAGTTTGTTGCAACTTTTGATATTGACGGTGCTGCCGATGGTGCTTATGCTCCTCAGATTGCAATAACAGGTATGACTGCTTCTACTTCTGCTGACACTATTGACGTGTTATTAGCAGGTGGTGGTGCATCATTTACTGCCGGTTCAATCCGTGTGTATGCAATAATGATGGATATAAGTGACCAAGGTGACATGTCTGCTGACGAAGTTGACAGAGACACTTTAGCTTAAATCATACATAAGGGAGCAGGGCAACTTGCTCTCTTATATTTATAGGAATTATTATGGCAGAGACTTACCTAACAATAACAAATAAAGTAATAGCAAGGTTGAATGAGGTTGCATTAACTTCAGCGACCTTTTCTAGTGCTAGGGGTATACAAGTTCAATGCCAAAACGCAGTTAATGAATCTATACGTTTTATTAATCAGAGAGAGTTTAACTATCCCTTTAATCATGCTACTGCTACTCAGACACTGACAGCAGGTGTGGTTAGGTATAGTTTACCTGCTTCTACTAAGACAGTAGATTACAATACATTTAGAATAGTCAAGGATAGTGACTTAGGTAATAGTGGATACAAATTAAATCTACTTGATTATAATGACTACATAAATAGAGTTATAAATCAAGAAGATGAAATAAATACTACAACAACTAGTACAATACACACAGATAGTATAACAACTATAACTGTAGCAAGCACTACAGGATTTGATAGTGCAGGTACAATAGTCATAGGTAATGAGACAATTACTTATACAGGAGTAACTAGTACTACATTTACAGGTTGTACAAGAGGTGCAAGTAGCACAACAGCTGCTTCAATAGCTAGTGGTGTCACAGTAGCACAGTTTGACAGAGGTGGTGTTCCTGAATATGTAGTGAGAACACCTGATAATAATTATCTTCTATACCCATTTCCAAATAAAGCATATGCAATAAAGTTTGATTACTACACATTCCCAAGTGATTTATCAGCACATGGAGATACTACAACTATACCTGATAGATTTGCACCTGTAATTGTAGATGGTGCTACAGCATTTGTGTATCAGTATAGAGGTGAGACACAACAGTATCAACTTAATATGCAGAGATTTGAACAAGGCATTAAGAATATGCAAACACTATTAGTAAATAAATTCTCATACCTACGTTCAACCTTTATAGCTAGAACAGGTAGTGCAGACATTAGGGCATTATAATGGCAGACCAATCTCAAACAGTACCTTCAGCATTTACTTGTGAAGGTGGGTTAGTACTAAACAAATCTACCTTTATGATGCAACCGGGTGAAGCATTAGAGTTAGAGAACTTTGAGCCTGACATAACAGGTGGCTACAGAAGAATAAATGGATACTCTAAGTATGTAACAGCAGTTGTACCACAGACAGCATCTGCTACAGAAAAAGTACTTATGGTTGCAACCTTTGGTAGTGTCGTGTTAGCTGCTAGAGGTACTAGTATATATAGTGCAACTCCGGGTGGTTCATCATGGACTAGCAGAGATAGTGGCAGAACAGGTGCTTTAAAGTATAGGTTTGAAAGATATAACTATGATAACACAGATAAGATTATAGTTGTTGATGGTGCTAATGCACCGACTATATTTAACTCTTCACTAGTAGCTTCAGATGTTTCAGAGTCTGCTGTTGCAGGTGCTAAACACGTAGCATCATTTAGAGACCACATGTTTTATTCAGGCATGTCAGGTACTCCACAGGAATTAGTGTTTAGTAAACCATTTGATGAAGATAACTTCTCTAGTGGTTCAGGTTCAGGCAGTATCAAGGTTGATGATACCATAACAGGCATCAAAGTTTTCCGTGATAACTTGTTTGTCTTTTGTGAGAATAGAATATTTAAATTAGCAGGTTCGTCTGTAACTGACTTTGCGATGACAGACATAACAAGAGATATAGGATGTATCAACGGTGATACAATCCAAGAATTTGCAGGTGACCTTATATTCTTAGGTCCTGATGGTTTAAGAACCATTGCAGGTACAGCAAGAATTGGTGACGTGGAATTGGGAACTATAAGTTCTAATGTGCAGTCTATATTTAATGAGAATATAGCTAGTGCATCAGAGTTTGACAGTATAGTCATACCTGATAAGACACAATATAGAATATTCTTTACTAAAAGTGGTACTGTAGATAATCAAACTAAAGGTATCATATGTTCACTTAGAGGACAGAAGTTTGAGTTTGCAGAGATTAGAGGAATAAAACCTGCTAGTACTGACCACTTCGTAGATGATGGAGATGTCCTTGTTTTACATGGTGGATACGCAGATGGTTTTATATATAGGCAAGAAGTAGGCAATACATTTAATGGTGTTAATATAGCAGGTAAATATAGAAGTCCTGACTTAACATTTAATGACCCCGGAATAAGAAAGCATATGCAAAGGGTTATTATAAACTATAAGCCTGAAGCAGCAATAGATGCAGACTTATTTTTAAGATATGACTACGAGGATAAAGATGCACCGAGACCTGCAGCATATCCACTAGATTCAGAAGATGTTGTTGCTATATATGGTACGTCAGTTTATGGAGTACCTACATATGGTGGAGCATCACAACCTTTAGTTAGGCAAGCAGTAGAAGGTTCAGGATTTGCTGTTGCTTTAAGAGTTACGGATGGCACAGGAAGTGCACCTTATTCACTTAAAGGTTTTCAATTAGAATATCAACTAGGAGCTAGACGTTAATGGGAGCTACATATACAAGACAGTCCTCGTACACAGATGGAGACGTAATAACTGCTGCTCATACCAATGATGAGTTTAATCAGATATTAGCTGCCTTCGCTGCAGGAACAGGACATACACACGATGGCACTACAGCAGAAGGTGGTCCTGTTACTAGCCTACTAGGTAATACACTTAGCTTTGGCGATGGTTCAACAGATGCTGATATAGTCATTACATTTAATGCAAATGGTAATGATGGTGTAATGAAATGGATGGAAGACGAGGATTATTTTGAATTTAGTGATGACATACTTATTGCTTCTACAGAGAAGTTACAATTCAGAGACACAGCTATATACATCCATTCAAGTACGGATGGACAACTTGACATTGTTGCAGACACAGAAGTACAAATAGCTGCCACTACCATTGACATAAATGGTAATGCTGACGTATCAGGAACACTTACCTATGGCAGTTTATCTGACGGTACAATAACTATTACAGCTTTTGCTGATGAAGATGACATGTCTTCTAATAGTAATACCCTAGTGCCTACACAGCAGTCTGTAAAGGCATACGTAGATGCTACAGTAACTGCTCAAGACTTAGACTTCCAAGCAGACAGTGGTGGTGCGTTAAATATTGACTTAGATAGTGAGACACTTACACTCACAGGTGGTACAGGAATTGACACAAGTGGTAGTGGTAATGCTGTTACCTTTGCAATAGATTCTACTGTAGCTACACTTGCAGGTTCTCAATCACTTACCAACAAAACAATAGATGTAGATAACAACACTGTATCTAACATTGAAGTTGACAATCTTAAATCAGGTGTATTAGATACAGATTTATCTTCTGTATCAAGCAGTGATGATACATTAGCTTCTGCAAAATCTATTAAAACATATGTAGATGCTCAAGTTACTGCACAAGATTTAGACTTTCAGGGTGACTCAGGTGGAGCATTAAGCATTGACCTAGACAGTGAAACCTTAGACATTGCAGGTGGCACAGGTATTGACACAACAGGTTCAGGCAATACACTTACTGTAGCCATTGACAGTACTGTTGCTACACTAACAGGTTCACAGTCGCTTACAAACAAAACTGTTGATGCAGACAATAATACAATATCTAACATTGAGGTAGATAACTTAAAAGCATCTGCTGTTGTACTTGAATCAGAAGGTATTGGCTCTAATGACAATGATACAACTATACCTACTTCAGCGGCTGTTAAAGATTATGTAGATACACAGATTACTGCTGAAGATTTAGATATAACAACAGATAGTGGCACAATAGCTATTGACTTAGACGGTGAGACTTTAACTGTTTCAGGTGGAGAAGGTATAGATACTTCTGCTACAGGAAATGCTATCACTATAGCCGGTGAAGATGCTTCTACTTCTAATAAGGGTGTTGCTTCTTTTAGTTCTGATAACTTTGCTGTATCAAGTGGTGCTGTAACAATTAAAGATGGTGGTGTTGTAACTGCTGAATTAGCTGCTGATGCTGTAACAGGTGATAAGATAGCAGATGATGCTATAAATTCTGAACATTATACAGATGGCTCTATTGACACTGCACACATAGCTGATTCACAAATTACTGTAGCTAAGATGGCTGCTAACTCAGTTGATAGCGACCAATATGTAGATGGTTCTGTTGACAATGAGCATTTAGCAGGTTCTATTGCAGATAGTAAACTTAGTACAATCTCAACAGCTAACAAAATATCACTGACTGCATTGGACATAGATGGTGGTACAGATATAGGTGAAGCAGTTGCCGATGCAGACTTGTTTATTGTTGATAATGGTGCAGGTGGTACAAATAGAAAAGTAACAGCTTCTGCACTTAAAACGTATGCAGGAGGAGCTTCAGCAAGTAAAGGCTTTGCAACAGCTATGGCAATAGCATTATAATCAGATTTTACTTGACAAAAGAAGCGATACCGAGTATAATTATATAAAAGGAAAAAGAAATGGCACAAGACTTTGAAAGAACCCTTACAGCTAATATAGATACTGCTCTTGCAGATATAAGAGCTACATCAAACAGTGATGATGCAATAGTTGGTATAAGGATGGCTAACATACATACATCACAGATAACTGTAGACGTAGCTATTACTGACAATAGTAATAACGTAACAGCTTACCTAATTAAATCTGCACCTATACCTGTAGGTGGTGCATTAGAGTTAATAGATGGTGGTTCAAAAATAATATTACAAACAGGTGATAAACTAAGAGCAAAGTCAAGTGTAACAAATTCACTTGATGTTGTTGTCTCAGCAGTTGATACTATTAGTGAATAGGAGATAGAATGGCATACTTAGGAAATGTAGTACCTGCTAACTTCCAAGCACCACCTGCTGTCGTAAGATTTAATGGTGATGGTTCTGATACAACCTTTGCACTAGGAAGAACAGTAGGTTCAGTACAAGAGATACTTGTAAGTGTTGATGGTGTTGTCCAAGATAGTGCAGCTTACACTGTACCTGATGGCTCAACATTAACATTCTCGGCAGCACCCTCAAGTGGTACAGGTAATATCTTTGTATACTTTCTTGAGTTATCAGCAGGAACAATTACACCTACAGCAGAGTTCAAGGGTAACTTTAAAAATGGTGGTATGTTTAGAACTAATGCACAAGCCTTAGATACAAACATAACAATACTTGCCACAGAAAATGCACAGGTAACAGGAACACTTACTGTAAATAGTGGCATCACATTGACTGTCAATGATGGTGGAAGGTTGGTGGTATCGTGAGTACAATCAAGGTAGATAAGTTACAAGGCACAAGTGGTAGTGATACTGCTATTACAATGAGTGGTGCAAATGCCACAGTTGGTGGCACACTTGCAGTTACCGGTGTACATACAGTTGGTAATAATGCTATACACACTTCTGATGGTGGAGCAGCTACACAAAACCTTGTTCAAGGGTTAGTAAAGGCATGGGTTCATGCTCATTCCCATGACCCACAAGATTCTTTTAATATAGCTTCAGCTACTGATAATAGCACTGGTAATTATACATTTGGGTTTACAAATGATTTTGCTAGTGCAAGTATCTGTCCTGCTGGTGCGAATCAATCAACAAGAAATGGGCAAGGTCTTTTTATGAATCCCGGCACAACTGGCGTGAATGTAAATCCATCAAATGCTAGTGGTGCTAGTACAGATTATAATACGACTACAGTAATATCAGGAGACCTAGCGTGAGTACAGTAATATTAGACACAATCACAGGCAAGTCCACTGCAACAACCATAACCATTGGCTCAACACCTGTAGTTAGTGCAAGTGCAAACTCTATGACTATTAGAGGTGAGGGTAGCAATCAGACAAGTATACAGCAAGGGTTGGCAAAGGCATTTTTAGCTTATAAAGCTACGGATACTGCGGCAATATATGATAGCAATAATATCTCTAGTGTGTCAGACAATGGCACAGGAGACACAAGTCCAACTTATACCAATAGCTTTAATAGTGGTACCGGCTATGCCTGTTCAGCATTTGCTCAACAAGATTCAGGTGGTGGTGGAAGAGTTATGGCAGGAAAAGGTACACCCGGCACTGGCGATAGACGAGTTGAGAGCAAAAATCTCTCAAATACTTCAGTTGATTTATTGTATTTTAATATAAGTTATCACGGAGACTTAGCATAATGGCAAACGGAACAATAGCATTTGATACATTATCAACAAGTGGACAGATAACAGGTACAGCTAAGTCTGTGGATACAGATTATGTTGTGAATGGTAGTGCGAAGGCTTGGGTTAATTTTAATGGTACAGGCACTATAGCGACAAGGGATAGTTTTAATACTGCTAGTCTTACTGATGGTGGTACAGGTGACTACGTTTTGAATTTTTCAAATGTAATGTCTGATGCTAATTATTCAGTTACAGGTTCTTCTTCTGTTTTAATTGGAAGCTTTGAAACAATGTTTGTTCCCAATTTTAAACCACCGGGAACAGAAACTGCTTCAACAACATCTGCATTTCAATTTGCAGTTTTAAGACCGAGTACTACACAGCCTTATGATGTTCCTTATGTGTATGTACAAGTACATGGAGACTTAGCATGACAATAGAAACACCAGAATTTCAAGGCACACATCTTTGGGATAGACTGTGTTGGGCAAAAGAAAAACTAGAGCCACACAGAACAGAATATTGTGTTGTATGGGAAGACCCAGAGACACCTGATGAACCTGCAAAGATTACACATCCTGACCCTAATTGGATGGCTTGTGCATTAAAGGGTGGCATACTTCCACCTGTAGAAGCCTATTGGGAACTCAAGAAGGATGAAGAAAAGCCTGACTTTGTAAAGCATACAAGAGGTTACTTGTTACACAACACTAAACCTATTGAAGCTATGACAGAAGAAAGAGCAATA
>Ga0222715_10002897_pt1 | contig 15498 bp, 23 predicted proteins | sample C33_9DmetaG_FD_165056 | JGI IMG/M metagenome (GOLD analysis project Ga0222715, IMG submission 165056) | Estuarine water microbial communities from San Francisco Bay, California, United States - C33_9D | ecosystem: Environmental > Aquatic > Marine > Unclassified | place: USA: California...
TCCATGTCTTCGTTGGCTTCAACAGCTGCGCGGTCCGCCTGCAATGCCGCATCGACTCTCTGCTGTGCCGCGCTTGCTTCAATCTTTTCCCGCGTGTTCTTGTCGGTCATGTCCAACTGCGCCATTTTCATACGCAAGTCAGCATCGATCTTCATCAGCGTAATCTGCTTGTCGGTTTCGGCCTTCAGTAGCGCAATTTCCTTTTCGGTCTGCGCCTTAAGACTCTCAAGCTGGAATCGGCTGCTCAACTCGCCCTGAGCCTGCTGCAATGCCTGCCCCATGCCCTGCATCTGCTGCTGCATCTGCTGCATCTGCTGCTGCACCATCGGGGGAATCTGCTGCGACTGGTTGCCATCAATGACTGCCAGCACTCGAGGATCCAGCATTGCGCGCATACGTTCCGCCCATTGCTGCGCACCAGGGCCGTCCTGAGACTTAAAGAACAAGTCGCCACCCACAGTCATCAATGTCGGGTTCTGCTCAATCAGCGAAGCATTAATTGCAAACTCCTGCTCGCGGCGCGTGTCGTAATTCTTTGACACCTTTACAGACACATTGAAATTCGCGTCAGGTGTCAGCACGTATTGCTTGACGCCATCTGCGCCTGGCATGGCTGGCACAGGCTGTTGCTGCCCTGATGGTCCGCTCATCATGAACGGCTGACCGATAGGCACGCTCTGGCCTTCGCCCTCTCCGTTAACAATGCGCGCCATGCGCCCGGGGCGCTGACCGTAAATCGGATACAGCAAGGAATTGATAATTCGTCCTTCGTGACGAACAGAACGGACGAAATTGTCCATGTAATTCGACGTGCCGCGCTTGCCCTGCTGCTGAATTGCGAGGATGGCTTTTCCGGAGCGCAACGACGGATCATTTCTGCCCAATTGAGGGTCATTGACGCCGGTCGTCGTCTGCACCGATTCGTTGAACATCTGGAAACTTGCCGCCACCGCAGAAATCGGCATTTCCACATTGGTACGCTGCGGAGCCCCAACAGCATTTCCGTCCAAGTCTCGCATCTTGTAGGGCAAGTATGCGAAAGCGCGCACGTTGGCTTGGTTATAGAATTCTTCGTATCCCTCAATCTGACCTTCGGCCACGACCCATGGTGGAACTGGCGCCAGCCCAACCATTTCGACCCATTTCGACAACATGAAATTGCTTCCCTGCTGCGCGCCGATGGCGGGATACACCAGACCGTCGACCTGCCTGTCGTCGTTATACGGCGGGAGCTCGTTGCCAATTACTTTGACAATTGGGATCCACGGTGACGGCCAGTCGGTTTCGTCAAGAATCTGCTTGCCGTCCAGCTTGCACCATTTCACGCTCTTTTCGACTTCAATCCGGCTCTGGATTGGCTTGGGTTCAGGAAGGCCCTGCAATACCGCCTGTTGCACAAACGACTCAAGATCATCGTCCCACACAGGAATACCCAGGCCGTTGGGGCCGCCAGGCATCAGGTGCAGCTTGCGAGCCTTCCGTTCCACGTACCAGTATTCGACCACGCGCACCATGCGCGCCTCTTCGCCGTTACCATCCAGCGCCGAAAACCAATTCGGCATGTCATCCCCGAGCGCCCGGAATTCTTCGTCGTCTAGTCCTTCGAGCTCGTTTCTCTTGCCGTCATTGTTGTAGGGATATTCTTTCAGGTATTGCTTGTAGGGAATGTCAGTTCCAATAAATCCCCAGTCGGCGTCAGAACCGTCCGGCTCTTCATGTGTCGGGTCTAGCACGACCCCGTTCTGGTTGTAAATGCGCCGGCAGTAAACTTCTTGGTCGAAGGTCGCGCCTTTTGCAAACCTGGTCATGATGGCGTAATAGCCTCGGCCAGCAACAACAGCGCGGGTAAACGCCCACGTACGAGCATCTGCAGATTCAGATTCACGCTGAATGCGCCGAATAAGACCTTCTCGTAGTTCAATTTCTAGTGGGTCAGTCGGTGGCGCGACACCTCCGAAGTCGTCCGCGGGGACCAGCTGTATGGATACGTCGGATTCTCTTTCGTCGTTGACAATCTGCGCCACAGGCTCTAACAGCCTGTTGACCGTGATACAAGGACGGGCCGGACTGGCCGGAAGGTTTCCCTGGGGCGGCTGAGCTTCCCGAGCCCTCTTGACATCATCGGGCCATTGGTCGCCGGCATACATGCGCAAGGACTCTAGCTCGCGGTCTTTTTGTTTCTGCTCTGCCTCAACGCCTAGCTTAAAACGCTCGAGAGCCTGTTCGTGCAATGTCTTTTTGTCCGCCATCCTACGACGACTCCTTCTGAACGTTCATCTGCTCGACGTGCACGCGCTGATGCCGAAACAGGTCAATGAGCCTGTCTCTGTATGTATCTCCTGCGGGCACATATCCGCACGAACGGCCGCCGACTGACACCAAGCACACAAGGGCCGGAATATTGGCTTTTAACCCATCCATGCCGACGGACCCGTTATCATATTTAAACGACCAGAGGATACCATTCTTTTTTTAGGCGAACCAGCAAAGGTCAGCGCCAGAGCATCCCCGTGGTCAGGACTCGACAACCCGCGAGACTTCATGCTTTCTTTACTTTCCAACACAACACGGTCGCGCTTGTCGTGGTGATACCCAGGTGCGGTCAGGTCAGTCTCAAGGTCGGCCGATGAGTCAATAGCACCGAACCGTAGCCAGTCGCGCATCTTCGACCACATATAGGCGCGCATGTTTGCGACCTTGGGGTCTGGAGACTCCGAACCGAACTGAACCTCGAGTATGTTTCTGTGCCCCATCTGGCGCAGTCTGTCGCATATGGGGCCACCAATGCCGGTACCGTCCACAAACAGTGTGGCAATGGGGAAGCGGCTCAGGACGTCATCGGCCACGGTGATCAGCCTCATGGAATCCCTCGACTGTTCACCCGGTATGACGATTGGTGTAATAGAGCGCGCATCGTTGCCACGACGGAACCGGAACACGCATCGGTCGTCACCTCCCCTGGCGATATCCAGTCCGCACACCAGGGGGTCGTCGGGCAATACCATCAGCTCGCGATGCTGCGCTTCGTAGACGCTGTCGGACGAGATGTATTGAGAATCGGACGCCGTCGGCGGAAGGCCACGAACGCGCACGCGCACAAAGTCAGAATCCTCGCCATAGTCGGCGATCCATTCATTAAGCAGCGATTTATTGGTAAATCTCGAGTTTCGGCTGTCGACGATTGTCTGATTCCACCGCGATTTCTCGGACCCAAAACAGACACGGTGGAACTTGCCGTTAGACCGTGTGGGGTTGCCGAAAAGGAAGATCATCGGCTCGCCGTCGGTAAGGCCACCCTCCGCAACCTCGAATATTCTCTCGGGAATCGCTGAGGCCTCATCGAAAATGTAAAAACTGGTGGAGTCCTGCGCGTGCTGACCCGCGAAGGCTTCGGAGTTTTCCTCCTTACTCGACTGCAGCGCCGTAAACCAGGACGCCGGAAAACCTTTGTGGTACATCCGGTCAGTATTTACGGTAAACCAATCGGCAGTGAGACACAGCGCGGACCACCGGCGCACTGAGGCCCAAGTTTTTGTCGTAAGCTGGGTAAATGTATTAGCGGTTACCGTGCCCTGACATTGTGGCCTGGTAGACATCAGCCAATTGACGATCCAAGCGACTTCGACGGATTTTCCGATACCGTGGCCAGAACTAACAACGTGGCGTATCGGGTTTACGGCGTCCATGCCGTTAAACTTGCGGGCCCTCACCTCTTCGCCGATCTGCTTGAGGTGCTCACGCTGCCAACTGTCTGGGCCGTCGTGCCGCTCGAGCGGTCCGGGCTCACCCCACGGATAGCACGCCATCACAAAACCTAGCGGGTCGGAATAGAACTGCCCGACGAATTCCGCCAATTCTTGGTCGGCCGAATTACTGCTCACTCAGTCTTTTGCGTGCGGCATTCAGCCGGCTTACCAAGTCGAGGCTTCCTGAGTGCTGCAGTTCCTGAGGCTGTTCCTTCGGCTTGTCGATGGCGCGATTAAGCAGGTCAGTAAAGGCCTGAACGCTAGGGTCCTTTGACCAGATTTCCACCATTTCTTCATCTGCTGATAACTCGTGCGGCTGTTTGTCAAAACGCACAAAACGGCCCGTCTTTTTGTCGCGCACGACAAGATATGACAGTCCCTTAGCGTTTGCGACCTGTGCCGCAATGAGGGGCTCAAGGTGCGGCATGATAAGCGCACGGGCAGCCTCTCGGGCCTCAGCCTTACTCAGCAGGTTATTCTTTGACCCCTTCGGCCGTCCTGCTCCGGGTCTTTTCCCGCCGGATGCCATGAATAATTATGATATCACGGCGCCCCAAAAATAATTCCTTAAGCTGCTCCACGGTGGTGAGCTCGCCATCGAAAAAGCACGGGGCGCGATAGTCCCGTAGGCCCTGCTCGTCGGTAGTGATGATATTCCTCATGCACGGCACCACCCGGGACGACGCGGCCGCCCGTCGTCTTTCAGCCCTAGCGACTCAATATACCCCCAGGGGCACTCCTCGCCGTGTGCGCTGATGTCATATTCGCAGATATTGCACACTGTCACGGTTCCATCGATACAGGTCGGGTCCGGCACGACTGACACAAACGCGTCACCTTCCGCGATTGACTGCAGGCGATCATCTGGGCCGAAACGCTCGCAAGGTTCACTCTCGACAGTTAGCGCGTCAGCGATGCACAGGCAAGCATGGTAGATGTTGTAGGCCCGCTGAAAATCCCGCAAGAATTCGACTTTGCCGGCCTCGTTTGAGAGCGTGTATCGCACCTTCGGCAGGTTCAGGGTCTCCCGGTTTCGCCGGACCGTGGTGTAGCGCGGTGACTGTGTGACGGACCAATCCGACACCGTGTAGTTTATTTCGTCGCCTGCTCCAATTAATTCAAGTATCTGGTTTGCCATTTTATCCCCCCGCAGCTGGCCCCCATCGGCCATATAAAAATAATACATTGGGGCGCGTTCAGCGTCAACATGTTTTTTTTAATTTTGGTGTTTTTTTTGTTGACAAACGTTTAAGTAGTATTTAATATACGCATATCGGCCGTGGGGGTCGATTCGGACTTAGGGGGAATCATGGACGTATACGAAATTGTCACCAATAGGATCATCAAGTCACTTGAAGCCGGCGTAGTGCCGTGGCAGAAGCCTTGGAGCTCGTCCACGGGGCGGCCGTGTAATTATCTGACCCGCAAGCCTTACCAGGGAGTTAACGTATGGCTAACGGCGTCTGCAGGCTACTCTAGCCCGTTCTGGCTATCATTTAAGCAGGTATCAGACCTGGGCGGCAAAGTACTTAAGGGCGAAAAAGGTACGCCTATCGTAAGATACTCAAAATACACAAAAACAGACGCGGACGGCAACGAGCGCGAGCTTTTCTTTATCCGGTATTCTACGGTTTTCAATGTTGCCCAGACGTCCGGACTCGACATCGAACAGCCTGGCGAACATGTGCCAAACGTCAACGCTGACGCAATTGTCGCCAACTACCACGGCCCCGCCATTATCCATGGCCACGACCGGGCATTCTACAGCCCGGCGAGGGACCAGATCAGCCTGCCGGCGCCCAGTAATTTTAACAGCCCGGACGCGTACTACTCCACGCTCTTCCATGAGCTCGTACATTCGACCGGACACAGCTCGCGCCTAAATAGGCTGTCTGATACGGCATTTTTCGGTAGTGAACAGTATTCGAAAGAAGAACTCGTCGCCGAGCTTGGTGCTGCTTTTTTGTGCGCCGAAGCAGGAATCAGCAACGAAGAGGCACAGAGTGCGTCATATATCAATGAATGGCTCAAGGTCCTTAAGTCGGACCGCCGACTGATCGTAAGCGCCAGCTCTCAGGCTCAAAAGGCTTGCAGCCTAATCCTGGGACTGTCGGTCACCGAGCGGCACGGCGGAGATGAGGAGTAAATCATGGGTGGGATCATACATATCACGCTCACGGGACCGCTAGCGGGTACGCCTGCTTGTGGATTGTCTCGGGCCGAGATGTTGGAGCGCGGGGAATCCGGTATCCATATGCCGTACAGCGCCAAAGGCGAAGCGGCCATCCTGGCGCGGGGGGATGTGTGCCCGGACTGCAAACGGGCGTGGGTCGAAGCCTTGGAGGATGACGAATAAATACCATGAAGAACTGAGCAACGCGACGTACATGTAAAACTGGGCGCAGGTTGGGAATGTGCTCTCAGCCTGCGCCCTTTTTGTTTTAATCGTCGACGCTGTATTTCTTGTCCTGCCGCTTTAGCACCGGCCATTGTCCACCAGGATCAACAAACGACAGATCCTGTACAAGCACATGATTAGTCGGCTGAGCGGTAAATCTTCCGTTATCTAATGCGATAACGAAAAATTCTTTAGCCTGGTCTGGGCTCTCCGACCACCCGTCGTTCATAGGGACGATCGTAAATAGATACTCCCCCTGCAGCTTTGACCCATCCCGCAACTTAACGTGACATCTTGCGCGTTTCAAAAACGGGTAAGCGACTAACGCAAAGTCTGTGCCATAACAATCCCAAGTTTGCGCTTCGTGCGTGTGCCATTCTGGCGCCTCACCATGCGACAGCATGTGCAGGGGAATGTTGCGGTACACTGCGCCATTCTCCAATAAGACGTGACAACCGAACGTGCGCCCGGGCAGGCTTACAAGGCCAAACCACGCCCCGCGTATGGGCTCGAGTACGCCAACTGCGCCAGGGTCAACCCACACATAGATATGAGGCTCGATCGGGCCCGCTCCGCTCCAAATCACGAGCCGATACGTCCGCTCATTGAGCCGGAAACGATACTCCCGCTCACGTAGGCCGACAACAGATTACAGATCAGGCCCCTCATAGTAAAACCTTCTGCTTGGGCCTTCTGGCGTGCCGCATACCACAACGACCGATCAAGTCCATACAGTGAATACGCTACCGTCTTTTTTTCCACGTTATCCATACTTTCATGTCCCCTCTTGTTATTCCATGCCGGAGACTATCGCCGGCCGGTGGTTGGTGAATGTTTATATCGCCGCCGCCTGTCTAGCCTTTTCCGCCGCCCGCTCTCGTCGCCTAGCTATAACTGGATTTATGTCAACGCAGGGGCATCGTTCGGCGTAACTGTGCGCAGTGTGGGCGGCCCGACGGCCGCACGGCACCAGCCGAAGGTCTGGGTCACGTAGACCACGCTCCCCGGTTCCACCCGTACATCGCGCCATCTGCCAGCCGCCATCGTGGCATTCTCGGCAGTGTACATAGGTTCGAAAGTCGGCGCCTGGGGACACCGGGGCCAGTCGGCGCATGCGCGCTTCACGGTCTTTCTCTCGGCCAATCCGTACAACTTCCTCGCGTATGGTTCCTACGTCAGGTAACGCCGCCTGGTACTCCCGCCGCGGAAGCTTGGCTAAACGCTCACAGGCCAGCATAACCAGTCCGCGGTCGAGGTCGGCCAGTTCGTGCAGGTAAACGGCCAGTACCGCCTCGTCAGCCTCTGACGACCTTGCGATGGCGAGTGCTTGAAGCGCCGTCTTGACGCTCACGCTTCACCTCCAAGTAGCAGCCTCAAGGCGTAGGCTCCTTGGGCTGGCACGACGGCGTTTCCGTAGGCGCGAAGCTCGTCCACCCTGGTGGATACCCCATCAGCCACGCCACGAACGCCGGGTTGAGTCGCCGGGGCGAGGTCTGGCCGTAGGGCGAGGATAGCGGCCCATTCTGCAGCATCCGTGGGGCCTGGCGGCCAAACTGGTCGGCTTGCTTTATTAAACTGTTTTGATGCGTCGGCCACAGGTGCTCCGCCGCATCCGTCAACGTCGTGCCAGAATGTCGGCCGCTCTCGGTCGAGTAACATTTCGCCCTTGTGCTGGCCGCATCCCCACATGTCGCCGTCGGCCACGCCAAGGATGAACAGCCGTTCTCGTTTGTGCGGTGCGCCGACTTCCGACGCCGTAACAAGTACTGCCTCAACTCGGTAAGCCAGTCGCTGTAGCTCGGATCGGACGAGTTCATAGGCCGTTCGGCCTCCGGCGCATCTAACAGTAAGGAGGCCTGGGACGTTTTCGAGAAAGACAAGACGCGGTCGCGCCCCGTTGATAGCCCTGCGGACGTGCGGCCAGAGGTGGCGCGGGTCGGTGTCGCCCCCGCGCTTGCCGGCGGCTGAAAACGGTTGGCACGGGAAGCCCGCAGTGAGGATATCCACGCAGCCACGCCACGCTCGAGCGTCGAAGGCTCGCAGGTCAGACCAGATAGGTGCCGCATCCAATGCACCCGCTGCCATCTGGTGCGCCAAGACTGCAGCCGGGAAGGCTTCGACCTCCACAGCACAGACAAGGCGAGACGTTGGAAAGACTCGTTTGACGGCGAGATCAAGTCCTCCGATACCGGCGCAGACAGACAAGACGGTGGGGCAACTATCCACATGAATCCTCCAGCAATTTACGCTCCTGCTCGATTGCCTTCGTACCGAATGGGTCCAGTTCCGCGCCACTGTCCAGAGCCGCTTGGAGCCGCTTCCCTGCCGCCATAGTCCGCAGACCCTTCGTCGTCGCCACGCTCGAGCCGTGCGCTTGTCGCCATTGCTCACGCCACCACGTCAATGGGTCATCGCCGACTGGCCCCGTCACCGTCTGCAACGCCGCCTCAATGAATACTTGCACCTTCACCGCATCAGACTGGTCGCGCCATTGCTGGCCCAGAAACCGAGGGACACATAGACCACGGGCACATGCCGTCGATGGGTAACACTTGCCATGCGCCAATGGCGATGGAATCAGCGCGGAAGGGCGCGCCACCTGAAGTTGGGCTTGAGCCGGCACAATTCCACCTGGTAACAGACCCTCGAGCTCTTGCCTAAACTTATCAAGAGCCGATATGACGGACCGAATTCTACGCTCATCCATACATGCCTTCCCCAAAGGCTTTGTTAATCTCTGTCTTGGTCGTTCCAGCACTGACGAAATATCCAGCGCCAATCCACCGGCCACGGCCTGTCGTGCAAAGAATCACTCACCACGCTTTTTTCTTCTCGCCGCCCTGCGCACATTCGACTTTCTAACACTCATCCTAGGGCCGTTGCTACCGAACACCACGACCGGAGAATGATCCGAATCTGGGAACCGCTCCCTGGCCTCTTTGTAAAATTGCTCCGGCTCAAGGTCTAACCACCACGACGTCGTCGGGGTGCCAGACTTCTCACGCTTTGGCGCGATAATGGTCTTAAAATTGATCGCCCTCATTATCTCGCACCAAAATCACTAAGCAGCCAACGCCAGGCGTCGACCACCACCCAAAGGACTACGCCAACGATTGCTGCGACAAGCACGACGCGACCAACGGAACGTCGCACATATCGCCACCACAGTTTGCGTTCTAGTCTGCGCACGTACTGTTCATGCCTCGTCGCCATGCCATCACCTCAATTTAGACAACAGAACTTCCAAGGCCCTCACAAACCTATTTCTGTCCTGCTCTGTGATAACTAGAGCTCCACGACTTTTCCTTGGACGCCCGCCCATGGCCCCGTTTTTCTTAGACGCTTCTGCCTTTGCCTGCGTCGTAGATTGACCACCAAGCCTGCCGAGCTCGACCGCGTGCTTATTTTTCAATCGCCCCCCACATCAAGTCAAAAAAACACGTTACAACCACCGCCGCCGGAACGGCTACACATAGCGCCACAACTGCAAGTTCAATGCTCATTAATCACCCAACTCCAGTCCATCTGACTGAATGTGTTCCACCACATCAAGGACAAATCTATGCTCAACAGCAAACGCGGAACCCCCCAGGCGCTGCCACGGCTCTAGATGCTCATCGAGCTCATCTAACCACTTTAGTCCGGCCGGCGATGTCGCCACAAACAGCACCACCGAGCCCTCGTTAACTACTGAGAAATCAGCCACCCCAGCTCCCTCCCCGTCTGTAATGGTTATATATCAACCGGTCAGGTTTTGTCAACCCTCAATAGAAGTGCGCGGATGATGAGGGCCATGGACGCAATATCCAGCAAATTGTCTTCGATACTTTCACACTGCGGACGCGTCCCGTTCTTGGTAAGGCTGATCAGTCTCCAATACTTTTCGGACAATCGGACCAGCGCAACACGCCAAGGGTCCAGGCCGTTATCTGCGGCCGAACACGAATAATTGTTTAACGGGTCCTTGGCGCCTTGTGCGTAGTCATGCGACTTCTTTTCGTGCATGAGCCGCATCTTGTCCAGTCCGTCCAAAAATAATGGTTCCAAAATTTACGGCCTTTCGGTGGGCTCAGAATTGACCAACCTATACACTCGGCATGGCGACAAGTCAGTCAGGGTGACCTTCTCAACAGTTACGCCATATCTTTTTAACTGCTTGTACGATTCGGACCGCATTTCCCTGTCCAGCTTGCCAGACCTCGCTGTCTCGAGCAGGCTCTCAGAATCGTGCTGAATACACGCGTCGTGTATTGCAGACAAAGCAATGTCGCGGATTGTGTCGTCCGGGTCAAATACAGTCGTGATCAGCGTTAGTGGATCATGAATATGGAACACAATCATGCCGGCTACAGCAAAAGTCTTATTGTCCTTGGTCACGATGGTCTGGGCCTGCAGATTGTTCGCCTGGCGAGCAACTGGGTAGACCGTGAGTACAGTGACCGCCGGCCACCAAAACACAATGCCGCACTCTTTGGCGGATATTGTGGGCTTAACGTCACCACGATTGATTAATCGTCGCCATTCCCACGCTGTCACCTTTACCGCAGCTTGCGTGGGCTCGAGCACAATCCACCTGGGGAAGAACTTTCCCAGCCACTCCGCTATAGCGCCAATCCATCCAAGCGCCTGGTCCACTTACTTTGCCTCAAGGAATTCAAAGTCCACAATTGACTTTCCTTTTTCGTTTTTCAAATACTTGAACTGCAGCCACACCGCTCCAGTCGGCTTTGGTGGGGCACCACGCTCTACGTGCCACCCGCCGTACCCATCGGCCCATTCTTCTTTATAACCCGGCGTGCTTATGTGGTACTGATTGGAATGTACAACGCGGTCATTTTCCGGGCTTAAACGTACGCGTGCGATGGGCAGCATCCACGCATCGTGCGTGTGCCCAGTCCACACAATATCCGCATCAGCTAGGTAGACAGCGTGCCTGTTGGACTGAATGACGCCACGCGTAACCGCGCCGCCGCCGCCATGCCCGTGCAAATAATGCAACTTAAAAGATTGGTGCCTGGTGCTTTGAGTTACGATGTCGAAGACCACAAAACCGGAATATCCACCCTTAACAATGGGCGTACCACCACGACAGCGCAACCTTTCGACCAAACGCTCTGTTAGCGACGTCTCATGTCTTTTTAGTATAGATGTCTCGTGGTTGCCGTCTGCCCTGATAGTCAACAGGTCGCGGTATGGCGACAAATACTGGTCGGCGGTGCTCACCAGCGAGTCCAGATAGTCCGCCTTCTGATGTTCCGGTCTCAGGTCGTTTTTGTTTGACCGCTTATCCCATTTTCCCTGCATGGCACAAAAAAAATCGCCTGCGTCGATGATGGGTGCGTCGTGCTGTTTTGCCTCTTGGAGGTGGCGCTCGAATTTGTCCCTGTCACACTTGGGATTATCCCAATGCACGTCCGATTGGAGCAGCACGCGCTGCTCGCAACCCACTTTGTCGAACCGTATGCGTATGATGTGTATGTTTCGTGATTTCTCGTCCAGAATCCACTGTCTTTTAGACATTACTGATTCTCCATCTGCGGCGTAACCGCTCAATCGCACGCCTGATCCATCCACGCTCATTTTTCTCTGCAACTTGACCGACGGAAATAATCCATGCGGCCCGAAACAAGATTTCCCTGTGGTCGATGCCGTCGGGTTGGTCGGCCAAATACCTAAGGTAGTTAGCTATTTCAATACGAGACCACGACGTCACCTGAACAGCCCAAGTATGAACCTCAAGATTTTTTCGAGTAGGCCAGCTTTGGCATGGTCATTATTGGACGGAGGAAGAGGAAGTGCCGGGACCTCAACATCCGGCGACTGAGCCGAAGAAAATACGGCCGCGAAACGTCTTGCCGCCTGTCTCTGGACGTCATCCAACGCGTTGACATCAGCCGCGATTCCGGCGTCCAGGTGGAGTGTCGTCCCACCTAGCGACTTCGCCGCACGAGCCTGGCGCTCTGCCCATGCGGGGTCATTGACACGACGGCCAGCCTGAGCCTCGTGGTAGATGCCAATAGGCTCGTCATCCACGACCGGTTTGCCGAACCGCGACTGAGCCTCGGCCATGATGGCCGCGTTGTCTTCTGGCGTCTTGCTGCGGTCAGAATGAAACGCAATCCACGACCCGCCGGCCAGCGCCGCGCTCACAGGCTCTCCGCCGTGATTCGCGCCCCACGCCAAAGGCACAGATGCAGGAACCAGCGCATCGAGCTCGAGCAGGACGGACGGATCGCTGGCGAACTGACTCTCCACTCCGTGGGTGTTCTCGTTGAAGAGCCTGGCACAAACTACGACGTCCGGATACTGCGCCAGAATCTCGCCGGTCAGCCGCGTATGCTCACGACAATCGGCCAACGTGAGGCCACGCTCTCGGGTGTCTGTGTTGATCGTCACGGTCGCCTTGAATCCACGCGCCCGAAGGTCATCGAGGCCACGGATGAGCGCCTCGCGTCCCTCCGACAAATTTGAACCCCGGCGGAAGACCGATGACACGACCAGTCGCAACGTGCGGATGCCGGCCGAATCCAAAAAGTCCAGCCACCGGCCATCACGGTGCAAATGCCAATCAAACGACGATACAGACGCAACGAACGGCAGCGGCGGTCGCACAATCGGCGATACCGGCAGACTGTCTAGATGATCGAACGGTTCCACAGGCACGAAAACCTGGTTACCTTCAGCCACGAGATCGTGGTAACTGTCCGTCTGTAGGGTCGGGCGACCTGAAGACGCGCCGGCCAGCAAATCCCATCCGTGTAGTCCGTCGCGATTCAGGGCGATTGATTCCTTTGACAGCGGACGGTCATGCGATGCCCTCTTGCGGCCCCAGTCGCCCCCGTGCCTCGCCGCGATGGTCTGCGCCAGTCTATGTATCCACCCGCCCGGTACGGCCCGCAGCGCGGATTCAATCCATTCTTCTGAACCGTCGCCCGACGGCACAGAATAGACGCTGGCAAACTCGCGGATTGTAGACTTAACACTCTCAGGTAGCTGCATAGGTTCCCTCGATGGAGGCTCGACGACCTGGGGCGGCGGGGTCGGGATGACCGGCGGAGGCTGAACAACCACCGGCTCAACGACCGGCAACTCCCGCAATTCCTTTAGCGTCCCGAAGTAGCACGCGGTAGGAACTCCGGTCTGGCCCCAAAACGCAAGACCGAACGAATCAGAATCCGTCACGCCAGTCGCTGTGGCGTGGATGAATCTGCACAGACCAGCCGACTCCGGCACAAGCTCGCGGTAGACCCCGTTGTCCCACACAATGACACCACCATCATTGCCTTGGCCAACGACAAGCGAACCCGGCACCAATTCAGTCCATTCAAATAGAGTCCACTGTGACGTAGGACTATAAGTCTCGTCTCCGGTAACAACGCGCCCGTCTGTAGCAACGTATCGGTAACCCTGTGTTCCGTCGGCGGCGCCGTAATTCAGCACAATTTCGCCAGAAGGCTTATAAATCACGGGGTACACGCCAGGAATTGATTGGTCACTTAGAATTGACCAGCTTGAGCCGTCCCAGTGCAATGGGCGCATCTTGTTGCCCTCGTCGGCCTCCTGGCCGGTAAACACGGCGCCGTTTGTTGGGTCCAAACGAGGATAAAGACATCGCAGCGCGTCATTGGGAGGTGGAGGAACGACACCATAGACCGACGAGTCCATATGCCCATCGGCATACAGGACCACGTATTGACCATTCGGAAGTGCGTCGGCGTACCAGCCACCGTCGAAATCTATACGTCGCATTTAGTCCTCGATTTCCTGTTGATCTTTCTTGCGAACAATAAATTCAACGGTTCCATCGGCGCCCATTGGACCGGTCGCAATTTTCAGAGTTTTAGAATCAAATGCGCGATGATGCTGCCGGCACAGCGTGATTAATCCGGCAACGTGGGTGCGGTCCATAGATGGATTCCCGCCCATACCACGATGCCTCAAATGAGCGACTTCAGTGTCTGTGGTTGAACCGCAATACCGGCAACAATTGCCGTCCCGGTGACGCGCCTCGGACATAATTTCAGATTCTCGACGCGAGCGAAGCCTAGACTTCTTTCGACGCTCAGCAGTCGCGGAGCCCTTGGGTGGTTTCGGAAACATAACGCAACCTATTGTGGCTTAAAAAACCTAACCTTTAGGAAAAGTAAATGTGCGGACGAAAAGCCACGGCTTGAGGTGTAGCCGTCCACGTTCATGCTTTTAACGTGTTCCCAGACTCTCCGTCCGCAACCTTGGTACGCCAAAATTCTGGGTCCGGATCTGGCGTAGTGATTCCATACCACTCAGATAACCATAGCCTGCAATTCTCAACAAATGTTCTAAATTTTTTGGTGCTTTGCTTGGCTGTGGACGCCGGCCGCACCAGGTGCCGCACCCGTGCTCCGGTCATATGATGATAAAACTCAACTTGCTTAGTTTCGTCTGGCAAAAATTGGTCCTTCCAAAACGCGTGGACGGTTTCAGCATCCTGTCCCGTGGCCTCGATGGCCGCAGCGACCACGACACCCCAGTAATACCGATTCGCCGCTATCGTGCGGTAGTCCTGATGTTCACTTACCTCGATTACAACCGCTTTTCCGGCCATCGAAAGTAAACGGGACCGAAATCTATCTTTCTGACCTGGGTCAAAAACGAAATGCCCAGTATCATCTACTCGCCCGACAATTGGCCGGGTCATCATCCCCAGACTTTAAGCGCCTTTGCCAGGCGATACGTCGCCACAGTGTCATGCCATAGCGACTGCTCTAAACCGTCCCAGTCCCCCGTCTCGAACACGCGCGACTCTTCCGTGCCAGACAGCGGCTTCTTCAGGTCCGTCCACCCGAACCTCCGCACATAGAATTGCAGAGAATGCGCCGTGCCCGCGCCCTTGTCCGACAGCACGTCGAACAGGTCCACGTAGGACGTGCGATACCGGTCCACACTGATACGGGGGAACGACACGCCGAGATACATAGCCCTACGCTGCAACACGCGCCAGTCAAATACACGCGAATTAAACCCGACAAGGAACGAATTGGCCGCAATAGGGGCCAACGACGACAGGATGTCCCGCTCGTCCATCCCTCGCGCCAAGATTTCCACCTCTGGTTGCACTAGGTCTTCCAGCTGGTCTACGCGCATCAGGCCCACGCCGGAAATACGGCAAAGGTCCGGGTCCAATGCGGCCCGCTCCAACTTATCTGCGCGCGCCTTTGTAAGATACTCCGCAATCTTATCTGGGTCTTTGTAATTGGCGGGAGGCTTCAGGTCGTCGACTAATAGATAGTCGGCGGCGTTCTCCAGTGGTGCGGTCGCCACGTCAAGAATGCAATAGCTGCTCATCGGTACCCCTAAAAAGGAATGTCTTCTTCG
>Ga0222715_10002901_pt1 | contig 15492 bp, 22 predicted proteins | sample C33_9DmetaG_FD_165056 | JGI IMG/M metagenome (GOLD analysis project Ga0222715, IMG submission 165056) | Estuarine water microbial communities from San Francisco Bay, California, United States - C33_9D | ecosystem: Environmental > Aquatic > Marine > Unclassified | place: USA: California...
AGCTTTAGATGTTAGTAGTCCCCAAACGGTGAGTAATGCAGGTACTATAAATTCTACTGAGACTGTAACACTATTAACAAGTGAGGCTGGTGCATATTCAGTCAGCATTTCTGATGGTACTCATACAGGTCAAATTAAAATAATTATGTGTTCTTCTGCAGCAGGTACACAGACTATAATTTCTAATATAAAAGCAACAAGTATTGCTTTTTCAGAAGTAGGACACACAGCTATTTTAATGTGGTATAGCAGTGATTGGTGGATTTTAGGAGGAACAGCTACTATAACAATCTAATTGAATTGATATGAATAAATTTGAATTGAGCAATGAAAACTTTTTATTATACGCAGCAAAAAACTATAATAACTCTTCATGTATTTCTTTAAAAGAGTTTCATGGGGATTTAAAGCGTTTTAAATATATAAAAAGATTACTAGGAAAATATAAAAAAACTGGCGAACTGAGCGAACGTTTACTACTTAATCATTTTATCTTACTAAGAAATGTTTTTGATGAAGCAATGATACCTATGCTTTTTCATAAATTTGATGAAACATATTGGTCTGAAATAAAAACATTTCTAGTGTATCTAAATTATTTAAAAGATAATTATCAGATTAATGAGGAAGTAAATGAAAGCTCCGTTTCCTTAGATACATATATAATAGAAAAATTAAGGCAAATATGAAAACCTTTAAAGATTATATCAATGAAATGGGCGTTGGTGGTGCTGTTCCTACCAACAACATAGCTCACACTGGAGCAACAGCAATTGCGAAATACGATCCTATTTTAGGAAAAATGTATCGCAGAAAAAATAAAAAGAAAAAGGAGAATTAACAATGGCTGGATGGATAATTACAATTTTATGTTTACTTGGCGTGGCAGGTTTAGTTCTTTTCTTGTCCATGAATAAAGAAGAAAAGACAATGGTTAAAGAAGTTGCAAAAAGAACTGCTGATGTCAATAACGACGGAAAAGTAGATCTTCAAGATGTAAAGGCAGTAGCAAAGAAAGCTACAACAAAACGTGGAAGACCTAGTAAAAAGTATGGCGGTAAAGTAAAAAGCAAGAGACAAGAATCTTAACCCTAACTTAAATGTCATTAGAAACTGAAATATTGTTACTTAAACAAGATATCAGCAGAATTTCCATGTTCTCTGATAAATTGGACGCTGCCATTATAAAAATGGGAGACGTTTCTAACGACATTGCTAAAATGCTAGCAGTGCATCAAGAAAGACTTGATACACAAGAAACCACGGACGAGGAGTTATTCACCCTAATGGAAAAACTCAAGATAGAGATGAAGGGTGACATTAAAGATTTACATTCTCGTATTACTACTGTAAGCAGAGATTTGTCTGATGATATCAATGAGACAGAACAAAGGTTAATGCAGGCCTTAACTTATGGTATGAACGACCTTAAAAAATGCATCGTTGAAGATATAAAAGAAAAGGAAAAAAGAGATAGAGATATAGAAGCCAGAGTCTCAGAACTAGAAAAATGGAAATGGATTATTTTGGGTGGTAGTTTGGTTCTTGGCTCAATAGCACATGAAATTCTAGATTTATTGCTTCCTTAATACTTGACAGATAGGGCATAATATACTATATTCCTGTACAAGGAGGAGTATATTATGTCCTATTTTATTGATACAAAATATCTAAGCATTATTGGTCACCGACTTCCATTATTCTCTAAAAAGAGCCAAGATCTTTGGAATTGTAGGTGTATCATTTGTGGAGATTCCCAGAAAAAGAAAAACAAAGCTCGTGGTTATTTTTACAGAAACAAAAATGATCTTTTTTACAAATGCCACAATTGCCAAGTTAGCCAACATTTCGGGACATTTCTACAAAATTTAGATGCGCATACTTATCAACAGTATGTCATGGAACGTTATGCCTCAGGCATGAACGGCCCTAAAGCACACAAAAATCCAGAACAACTATATAATCATGAGGAGCCTGTATTCAAAAAGGATCCTTTAAAAGATGTTGCATTTAGGTTAGATACTTTAGAAGAAGATCATGAAGCAATCTTGTATTGCACTAACAGAAATATTCCTAAGGAAAAATTTTCTGAATTATTTTTCATTCCCTCAGTAAAAGATATAATAAAAATTGCTCCTAAATATTGGGCTATTAAAACCAATGAGCCTAGATTGCTTCTTCCTTTTTATGATGAGGAAGAAAACTTGTTGGGTGTTGCTATGAGAGGAATGCGCAATGAGCATTTGCGTTATATCAATATAAAAATTGATGAAAATGCAACTTTAATATTTGGTCTAAACAAGGTAGACAAGAAGAAAACTATACCTATTGTTGAAGGACCAATTGATAGTTTATTTCTTTCTAATAGTTTAGCAGTCGCTGGAACCGGATTCAATAAACTAGAAACTTTGTCTTTACCTAAAGATAAAATTGTAGTGGTTGTAGATAATCAACCACGTAATACTCAGGTATGCGACTTAGTTGACAAATATATTAATTTAAATTATAATGTATGTATATGGCCGTGTAATATATTAGAGAAAGATATTAATGATATGGTTTCAGCAGGTCACGATGTGGAAAATATTATTGCAAAAAATACCTATAATGGTTTAATGGCTCAATTGAAATTTATAGAATGGAGAAACTGTTAATGAATGTAAAACTTATAAGTTATACAAAACTTAATCCAGAAGCAATACCAGTAGAACTTGATGATGTAACTAATCTTGTATCTTTTTGTGCTCGGGTTAGCAACCCTAGCAATCAGTACAATCAGGAAACTGCGGATAAGTTAATAGATTATCTTATCAGATGGAAACACTGGAGTCCATTTGAAATGGCAAATGTATGTTTAGAAATTGAAACAACCCGTGATATTGCAAGACAAATATTAAGACATCGTAGTTTTAGTTTTCAAGAATTCAGTCAACGTTATGCTGATCCGGTTAAAGAATTAACTTTTGAAATTCGTGAGGCTCGTTTACAGGATACTAAGAATCGTCAAAACAGTATTGAAATAAATGATCCTGATCTTGAAGATGAATGGTATTTAAAGCAAATGGAGCTAATAACCCAGGTAAAGGAAGCCTACAACTGGGCTATATCAAAAGGTATTGCTAAAGAAGTTGCCCGTGCAGTACTCCCAGAAGGGTTAACTACTTCTAGAATGTACATGAACGGTACTATCAGAAGTTGGATCCATTATATAGAAATTCGTACAGATAAATCTACACAGAAGGAACATCGTGAAATTGCCAGAGCCTGTGCCACAGCAATAGCTGAAATCTTCCCAATGATAAATAACTTTTCACAAGGTGACAATTAGTATGCAAGATGATGTAAAATATTTCATGGAAGCCTGTGGGCAAGAAGTAAGAAATAGCCCAAGCTACGAAACCTCAAACGAGAATCAAGTGAACTTGTACATGGAATTAATCCGTGAGGAGTTTGAGGAACTTAAACAAGGCCATCAAAATCAAGATGTTGTTGAAGTAGCAGATGCCTGCGGCGACCTTATATGGGTTATTTTAGGTTTGTGTAATTCTTTAGGGATACCCATACAGCCAGTTTGGCAAGAAATTACCTCCTCCAATATGAGCAAAACCGTAGACGGAAAGGTCATTAAAAGAGAAGATGGCAAAATTCTAAAACCAGAAACTTACTTCCCACCAAATGTTAAAAAAGCATTAGAATTATAGGAGCAAAACTAGAAATGAGAAAATTGGAGTTGACTTCGGAGATTTTGTCGGATATTACTGTTTTCATGAAATATGCAAAATTTGATAATAAAAAAAATCGTAGAGAAAATTGGAAAGAATTAGTAGACAGAAACAAGGCTATGCACATTGCAAGATTTCCTGAGTTAAAGAAGGAAATTACTGATGCATATAAATTTGTTTATGATAAGAAGGTATTACCTTCTATGCGTTCTATGCAATTTGCAGGTAAGCCTATTGCTATTAATAATGCAAGATTATATAATTGTTGTTTCCTTCCTGTTGACCACATAGATGCTTTTAGTGAGATCATGTTCCTTCTATTATCAGGAACAGGTGTAGGTTACTCAGTACAAAGACATCATGTAGAAAAACTTCCTGTTATTACTAAACCAACTGAATACCGACGCTACTTGGTTAGCGACAGTATTGAAGGATGGGCTGATTGTATTAAAGTTTTAATGTCTGCTTACATGAAAGGGAAGGCTTTGCCAATTTTCGATTTCACAGATATCCGAGCCAAAGGAGCAAAGTTAATTACTTCAGGTGGTAAAGCTCCTGGCCCAGAACCATTACACGATTGTGTACACAACGTAAAGAAAGTTTTAGATCGCAAAGAAAACGGTGAAAAACTTTCTACTCTTGAAGTCCATGATATAATGTGTTATATTGCTGATGCAGTATTAGCAGGTGGTATTCGTCGTTCTGCCATGATTTCATTGTTTAATATTGATGACGATGATATGTTAACCTGTAAGTTTGGAAATTGGTGGGAGAACAATCCACAACGTGGTCGTGCAAACAATTCAGCAGTAATTGTTCGCCACATGGTGGAAGAAGAAGTATTTTTATCCTTGTGGAAAAAGATTGAAATGTCTGGGTCTGGTGAACCTGGATTCTTCTTCACAAACGATAAAGATTGGGGTATGAATCCTTGTGCTGAGATTTCACTTCGTCCTTTTCAATTCTGCAATTTAACTACCATTAATGCAGGAGATATCAAAAACCAAGATGATTTCAATGCACGTGCAAAATCTGCTGCCTTTATTGGTACCTTACAGGCTTCTTATACTGACTTCCATTATCTTCGTGATATTTGGAAGAAAACAACCGAACGTGAAGCATTAATCGGTGTGTCAATGACAGGTATTGCTACAGGCGAAGTTATGAAATTAAACATGAAAGAAGCAGCAAATATTGTCAAAGAAGAAAATGCAAGAGTAGCTGAAATAATTGGCACTAAACCAGCAGCTAGATGCACAACTGTCAAACCAGAAGGCACTAGTAGTTTAGTTCTAGGTACTTCTTCAGGTATTCATGCTTGGCACAATGAACATTATATTCGTAGAGTTCGTGTTGGTAAGAATGAAAGCATTTATCATTATCTTCTTATTAATCACCCTGAGCTTGTTCAGGATGAATTCTTCAAGCCAAACTTACAGGCTGTTATTGAAGTACCGCAGAAAGCACCTGAAGGAGCAATTACTCGTCAAGAATCAGCTTTAGATCTCTTAAAAAGAGTAGAGAAAGTTTGGAAGGAATGGGTTAAACCAGGTCATCGCCGTGGCGCTAATAAAAACAATGTATCTACCACCGTTACAATAAAGCCTGATGAATGGGAAGAGGTTGGTAACTGGATGTGGAGCAATCGTGACAATTTTACTGCACTATCTGTTTTACCACATAGTGATCATACCTATATTCAAGCTCCATTTGAAGATATTGAAGAAGATAAGTATAATGAAATGCTTGCCGTTTTATCAGATATAAATCTAGATGAGGTAGTTGAAACTGAAGATTTAACCAACCTACAAGGCGAGGTGGCCTGTGGGGCGGGAGGATGTGAAATTACATGAGTAAGAAGAGTGTTATAAGATTTACAGCAACATGGTGTGCTCCTTGTAGAGCTTTGAAACCTGTGATGGAAAATTTACAAAAGGAAGACACCAGCAACATATCTTGGGAAACAATTGATATAGATGTATTACCAGAAACAGCTTTGGCATATGAAATTCGATCAGTACCTACAGTGGTCTTTGTTAAAGACGGAGAAATATTATCCAAATTAGTAGGAATATATCCTAGGACTGAATATGTTAAAGCATTAGAGGAGTTGGAAAATGCCTAGAATAAAAGTAATAACCAAAAAAGAAAATATTTCTAGGTTTTGGAAATTTTCTACAGAACTCTTAAATGAATTTAGAGAGGATTTCGGTGGTTTTTTCCACACAGATAATACCAATCTTTCTGGATTAGAACTTTTAGATGGGGATTTCGTTGTCACAGAGGGAAATCTTGATGTTAATAATGATATAACTTTGGGAGGAGACCTCACAGCTACATCAGGAGATGTTACTGTTACATCAGGAGATGTTACTGTTACAGCAGGTGATATGGCTGTTACAGCAGGAAACCTTAGTGTTGGTGGGTCTGTCACATCCAACTCTGTAATAACAGGAAATTTAACTGCAACAGGAACAATTTCAGCAAACATAAAAGCCTTTAATATCCAACATCCAAGTGACGATAGTAAACGTTTAGTTCATGCTTGTTTAGAAGGCCCAGAGGCTGCAGTATACTTCAGAGGTAAGGAAACAAGTAACAGTATTGAGTTGCCAGAATATTGGAAAGACCTGGTAGATACAAATAGTATTACTGTTCATATGACTCCTACTTCTTTAGATCAAAATTTGATTTGTTTAGGCGTGGTTGATAATAAAGTATTAGTAAATAATTCACATAATCAATTATTTCATTACATTATATACGGTGAACGTAAAGACATTCAAAGACTGGAAGTAGAAATAAATGCATAAAATAATAGTCTGTTTATACTGTGAAGCAGAATTTCAAATAAAACACAGTATGGACGAAATAAGTTATAATATTGTATTTTGTCCTTTCTGCGGCGAGGATTTAGAAAAAGAAGAAGAATACGATTTATATGACGAGGAAGAAGAACTATAAATAATAAAGTCTTAATATGTGAGGCTTTATTATGTGGTTATATGAAGAAAAAGAAATGAATGAAGTACCTGATAATGCTTTTGGTTTTGTTTATATCATTACAAACCTCTTGTCAGGCAGGAAATACATTGGTAAAAAGTTATTCACTAAATCCAAAATCAGAACTGTCAAAGGAGTTCGAAAAAGAACTCGCACTGACTCTGATTGGAGAGAATATTACGGAAGTAACAAAGAATTGTTACATGACGTTAGTACCCTCGGACCAGAACATTTCCGAAGGGACGTTGTGCATATATGTTTCAACCGAGGACAGTGCTCTTATTTTGAGGCTAAATTACAATTCGAAATGGGTGCATTAGAAAACCCTAAAATGTTTTATAATGAATGGATAATGTGTAAGATACATAGGAAGCATTTAAAACTATGATATTTCTATACGGGTTACTTTTAACGGCTCTCACAATTAGTGGTGTAGCTGCATTTTTTTCCGTGTCTGGATTAGGAAGATTGTTTGCAGGCGCTTTTGTGCCTGTATTAATCATGGCTAGTACTTTAGAACTTGGAAAATTAGTTACAGCATCTTTTCTAACTAGATATTGGAACGAACTTCAAAAAAGTTTAAAAATATATTTTATTTTTGCTGTAGGTATATTAGTACTGATAACGTCTGCAGGTATCTATGGGTTCTTAACTGCAGCATATCAAACTACCGCAGATCAATTTTCAATTATTAATCAACAAGTTTCTGTTTTAGAATTAAAAAAAGAAAGATTTCAAGAACAACTAGACCTTTATATTGGTGAAAGACAAACCTTAAGTTCTACTATTGAACAACTAAGTCAAGGATTATCCAACAACATTGTTCAGTATGTAGATCCATCCACAGGACAATTAGTTACCAGTACATCTAGTGCAACTAGAAATGCTATTCAACAACAGTTAAATAATTCTACACAAGAAAGATCGGTTGTTTCACAAAGAATTGAAGAAATGACGGATAGCATAACTTCTATTGATATAGAAATCATTAATATTAATGCAAATAATGAAGTTGCTGCAGAAATTGGTCCACTTAGATATCTAAGTGAATTAACAGGTTGGCCAATGAACAAGGTAGTAAATATTTTCGCTCTTTTGATAATTTTTGTGTTTGATCCATTAGCTGTAAGTTTGATAATTGCATATAATCAAATTGCTGTTCAGGACAAAAAACAACAAACCATAGTGTTTAAAGAAGACATTCAGGACCAAATTTTTGAATATCCCGATTTTCAAGACCAAAAATATGAGTATCCTAACAAAAAATGGTCAAATTCCTGGTTCCGTTTCTTAAAAAAATCAAAATAGGTATTGACAAAGACATTCCTTAATGTTATATTTAATATAACAAAAACTCTAAAATAAGGAGTGTCAACATGATTGACTATACCGATTTTCAAACAGATTTAATTGACAGGCTAAAAAACGGGGTTGTAGAAATTACCTTCACTAAGAAGGATGGAACAACCCGGGTGATGCCTTGTACTCTTCAGGAATCTGTTATTCCCGCCTCTACTTCAGAGAACACCTCCACTAAGACCAAGAGTGCAGATGTTTGCACAGTTTGGGCCTTAGATGTAAATGATTGGCGAGCCTTCCGATGGGATTCCTTTCAAAGGTTCGAGGTGATCAATGGTTAAACTGCATGCAGTTTATCCTCCAGCTTCTGAAACTAAATTTGTACATGATGAGCCAGTTTGGGATGATGTTGAGGTCAATGAAGACAATTATACCAGCGAACTTCTTCGTGGTCTGAATTGGCATAATTATTGTGCTACAGATAAGAATTATAGGAAATATCTGGAGGAATGGATAAAGACAAATTATTCTTCTAATTCTAAGTCTCTTGTTTCTTCTTTAGGAAATACTAAGAAGGTAAATCCTACTACAGCATCTTTGGCTAGGATGAATCTTAGAAAATTTCCTCTGTCACAAAAGCACAAGAAACTTTTGGAAGAGTATATTCAACAAATTACAAATATTAAGAAGTCTAAGGTAAAGACACAAGATAATACTGCCAAGGTTAGCGTTCAAGATGCTATGCTTTCGCAGCTTAATCCTGTCTTTGCTGAGATTGATTATTTTGTTGATGAGGCCTTTGGCGGTGAATTATTGTCAGCAAAGGCTATGATGAATAAAATCTTTGAGGTGGGTAGTGGAAACATTAAGGGTCCACACACTAAACTGATTATTCGACATATAGAAACTTATCTGTCAGAATGGAATGCAGTAGTCAGCGGTGAAGATCAGGATTTGAATGAAGGATATTCCTTTATTAAGGCTAGATATTTTAAGAAAATTATTGATGAATTCAATGCTCTTATTGATTCTCTTTCTAGGCACGGGACTTCTCTAAAGACTCAACGCATTAGGCGTAAGCGTCCTGTGGATAAGAGAAAGATGGCTAGTAAGATCAAGTACATGGATACTTTCCCAGAATTAGACCTTAGTTCGGAAGATCCTGTTAATATTATTGGCGCTGATATTGTGTGGATTTATGATACCAAGAAGCGTAAGTTGGGTTATTATGAGGCTGAAGTAAAGAATTCCTTGTATGTTAAGGGGGCAACTATCTATGGTTGGAAGAATAGCTGTGAGAAAATTCTTCGCAAGCCAGAAGAACAGCTCGTAGAATTTAAAAAGCTCAGGAAGAATCAAACCGTAAATTGGTTTAATGATATTCGGGCAAAGTGCAAGGATATGTCTGGTAGGACTAATAGCAACTTAATTATATTAAGGGTGAACTAAAATGATTATAGTTGATTACAGCCAAACTGCTATTAGTACCTTAATGGCTGAGCTCCGAGGTAGGACTGATGCAGAAATTAGTCTACCATTAGTTAGGCATATGATTATTAATGCTATTAGAAGTTACAAGAAAAGATTTGGTGAAGAATATGGTGAAATAGTTCTTGCTTGTGACAATAAACATTACTGGAGAAAGAGAGATTATCCTTTCTATAAAGCAAATAGAAAAAAAGCTCGGGATGATTCTGGTTTTGATTGGAGTGCAATTTTTGAAGCTCTTAATCAAATTAAACAGGAAATTTCAGAGAACTTTCCTTATCCTGTTGTGGAGGTTCATACAGCAGAAGCAGATGATGTAATTGCTTCTTTGGTTGAATGGACTCAAGATAATGATTTAGTTCAAATCGGCTTGGGGTATGAACCTCAGCCCGTATTAATTCTTTCAGGTGATCATGACTTTGCTCAACTTCAAAAATATAAGAATGTCAGTCAATATTCTCCTATTTTTAAGAAGTGGATTAAGAGTAAGAACCCTGAGAAAGAATTAGTAGAAAAAATTCTTCTTGGTGATAAAGGTGATGGGGTACCTAATTTCCTTTCCGATGATGATACCTTTATCGAAGGCAAACGCCAGAAGCCAATTCGTAAAAAGGATCTTAATTTATGGACAGAACAACCCATCACAGTTTGGGATGGAACCCCACATGAGAACAATGTAAGAAGAAATACTGCTTTAATTGACCTTAGTTATATTCCTAGCGTGCTAAAAGAAGATGTTATAAATAACTTTATCGAGCAAAAAGGTGTTCGTGATAGAAGTAAACTTTTAAATTATTTTATAGCACATAGGATGAAAAATCTTATGGATCATATTACGGAGTTTTAGAATGAGACTGCATGCGAATTTGATGTTGAATGAAAAATTAGATTATATCAGCGAAGGTTCTTCTCTGGAAGAACAAGTTTCTAGAACCAAAGAAGTTGCAAAATTAGATGTTACTTTTGCCCCTTTGATTCGTATGGGCACGTTACAGGCTGAAAGGATTACTGGATTACCTGAAGGTATGCCTGAAACCTATAAACCAGAAACTGATATACCCGACGGCATCGGGTTCTCTACGGTTCGACAAGAATTTCGTAGAATAAGAAACTACCAAGTTGGTGGGAGTATGGAGAATATGCCGAACCATCAAAAAGAAATTAAATGGATTCAAATGTTAGAGGGTTTGCACTGGAAGGAAGCAAATCTTTTGGTACACATTAAGGATCAGACTCTTTTAGAGTTGTATCCAAATATGCGACAAGTTCTTATAGAATTAGGTGCGCCTTTAGAACCAGCTCAGGAAAAAAAGAGTACAAGAAAAAAGAAAAAATAATGTTTGCCAGAGTGGCGGAATTGGTATACGCATCAGATTCAAAACCTGACGCTTCGGCTTGTGGGTTCGAGTCCCACCTCTGGTATGGAGAACAAATTATATTATGAAACTAATAGACATACAAATAAATAAAACTTGTTCTTTAACTTCCATGGATTCCTTATCATTGGAAGATCAGGAAAGATTAATGGAGCGCGGTTTTATAAATGGTTGTGATGTATGTCCATTGTCTAGATATGGTAGAAGTTTAGTTGTTGAGATACATAATGCAAAGATAGCTATTGATTGTAAATTAGCAGAACAAATAGATGTCGCCCACATGGCGGAACTGGTAGACGCGCCAGACTTAGGATCTGGTTCTTTTCAGAGTGGGGGTTCGATTCCCTCTGTGGGCATTGGAGAGTTGGCAGAACGGCTATTGCACCAGTCTTGAAAACTGGCGTCCGGAAGGACTTCTGGGTTCGAATCCCAGGCTCTCCGTGATTTAAATCTTATAAATATAAATATGAAAATAGAAATACCACACGACGCAAAAAAGATAGGTGTTCTTTGTTCCGGTGGAGTAGATAGCACTTTACTTTTATATTTGCTTGTAAAACAAAATTTAGAACAGAATCTAAATTTAGAAATACAAGCATTTACAATGCATCTAAAAAATACAGATAAATATAATGTGACAAAATCCGCTCTATCCTGGATAGAAAATCATTTTGGAGTTTCTTTGTATTTTTCCAATGTTGGTAAAGAAATTAAAAGACTGATAAGAAATGCAGTTTCCGATATAATTCTTGTTATGAATACTGATTATGTTTACACAGGTTGTAATAAGGTAATATGGGATGAAAATGAATTTGTGATTACAAAAGTTTTACCAAACGACACACCACCAGTAAGAGGTAATCCTTTAAATGATAAACATTTAAGACCTTTTATTGATATAGATAAAATAGAAATAACCAAAGTTTATTTTGATAATGATATTATGGATCTTTTTCGTTTAACTAGATCTTGTGGATACCAAGATGGTTATATAAATCCATGTGGAGGATGTTATTTTTGCATGGAAAGAAAATGGGCTTTAGAAAAATTAAACCTTAAGGAAAATTAAATGGCCACGTATAATATTATTTACGACAAAAACACAAATTTCACAGCGCTACATGATGCTCTAGTAGATGCAGGTGTTACCATTAATCAAACATTCAGTAACATCGGTGTTATGAATGTTGATGCAGACGATACATCATTTTCAAGTATTGCTGGTGTTGTATCTTTTGAAGAAGACATTGCGGTGTTGCCTGATTTACAAACTGACCCTTATTGGCATCAGTTACGTTTAGTATCCCCTCAGCTCCCAATGAGATCCGTATATTATCCGGAAAGTAATGGTTCAGGGGTGGATGTATACGTTGTGGACACAGCAATTGAAACTACCCACTCTGAATTTTCCGGTGTTACTATAACCAACCTTTGGAGTCATGACGATGACTTCACACCAGAAGCTCACGGTACAGCAGTAGCAAGTGTGATTGCGGGTAATACGGTTGGTATTTCTTCAGGCGTTCATATTAAAAGTGTAGTTATCCCACACTCAACTTCTACACCTGTAAGTGTATTAATTTCTGCATTTGATGCAATTTTGGCTGATCATAATGACGCTTCTCCTGCAGTTGTAAACTGCTCATGGAGAATTGCCAAATCTCAGGTCTTGGATGCAAAGATTGTTGAGATTCAAAATGATAATCTTGTAGTAGTTGCAGCAGCAGGAAATTCAGGCGATGATGCAAATGATTATTCACCTGTAGGTTTAGATTCTGTTTTGGGTGTAGGAGCTTCTGATGCATTTGATCGTGTAGTTTCTTGGGGAACCGATTTAATCATGAGTTATGGTGAGGAGGTAGATATAACTGCTCCAGGTATTGACATTACTCATGCTCAACTAGGTGGCGGATTGATAGAATCTTCCGGTACGTCTTTAGCAGCAGGTGTTGTTTCTGGTGCTGTTGCACAATTCATTGTTGCAAATTCAGATTTAAATGCTGCAGCAATTCAAGAATTATTAGTTACCAATGCTAAAGAAGATTTATTGTTCAGAAATGAAACCATATATTCAACAACACCTAATAAATTAATTTTTTCACCAAGTTTATCTGGTGTAATTACATCTGGTTGTAGCTTTGATATTTCTGAATTAGGCATTAAAAGAGGAACTAGTGTAACAAGAGTTGTAGAATATCTTGATGTTGCAAGTTCAGTTGTAGTAGGAACCACAACCGACACAAATCCACAACACGGATGCCCTGAATGGATCACTTTGGTAGACAATGTACTAACCATTTCTCCACCAGCAGATGCGGCCGCTGGAAGATATAAGCTAGTTATGTCAGCTCTTAATTCTGACAATGAAATAATAACCAGATGTCCTGTATTATTCTTTGTTTATGTTGATGATCCAAGTGAACTAGAAGACATGAGTGTAGAAGAAACCTACGGATTCCATGTTCAGGATGAAGTTACCGTTCAGTTGCTAATTCCTTGTAACCCTGTTACTTGTAACTTTAGTACTTGGGGAACCGATTCTTCTTACTGTGCTGTAAAAGTTCAGACTTGTATTTGTGCAAATTTTGGACCAAACGGTACTTGTGATACCTTCGCCTAAAATATAATTATTATTATGATTGTTAATTCTAAATTGAAAGATGAAAAATATTTTTGGGTAAGAGTTCCTAGAACCGGGACTATTGCATATACTAAACTTTTTGAGGGTGAGGATTATGACCCTGTTAATAAGTTTGCACATAGTCACCAAAAATATATCAATACAGATTGTTACTTGAATTGCTCTGAAGAAGTGAGATCCAAATATAAATCTTATCCTGCATTTTCTTTAGTTAGACATCCAGTTTCTAGAATGGTGTCTATTTTAAATAAAATGACACAGATGGCCTACAGAACACAGGATGAGTGGGATCAACATCCAGGAATAGATTATGCTTTTTGTTCCTATTGTGATCAAAAAATTAGTAGACCTGAAACTTTAAGACCAAAAGAAGCATCGGAAACTTATAAGAGATTTATTTCTGATGAAGATTTCTTTTATAAGGCCTTGTATGGAATTTTCAATAAAAATTGCCAATATAAAAATACATATGATGAGTTGGCAGAAGATTTGATCTATAGTGGCAATGGTTCTAGTGGATTTTTTGCGTCATTTCGAACCCAAACTGAAATGGCATATCACCCAAAGGTAAAAATTTTCAAGTATGAAAATATAAGTGAGTTCAATAATTGGATAGAAAATACACTCGGTTATGATGTTTCTAAATTAGAAATAATTCATAAGAGTGAAACTTTTACTTCAATAAATACAAACACCAATCGTTTTAAAGAATTAATAGAATATCTTTTCCACGACGATTTTAAACTTTTTGGATACACAATATGAAAATACCTAATATTTTAGAAATTGCAGTGGCTTGGAAACGTGCTGCTAACCCAACAGAGGAACAACAGAAAATTGCAGAACATCGTTTGTCAATATGTGATTCCTGCGAACATAAAAAGTTTTTAGAAATAACTAAAGCATACGTTTGTGGAGCCTGCGGATGCCCCTTAAACAAGAAAGTTTATTCACCAAAAGATAAGGATGGTTGTCCAAAAGGCAAGTGGGAAATGTAACAAAAATATAAGTTCTTATTTTACAACGACTTAGCGGTGCTTGACAATTCACTGCTAAGTCGTTATATTTTATATATAGGAAATGAGAAATATGCTCGGGTGGTGGAACGGTATACACATCAGACTTAAAATCTGACGCCCCTATGGGCTTGCGAGTTCGAATCTCGCCCCGAGCACTAGTTGATTGAAAATACGGGGACGTAATGGTTTCGACGGGTTTAATGATACTAGGTTGATACGCCATTGTAGTAAAAACAAAGTAATCGACAACGCTTACTTGCTGGCTGCTTAAGCCCTTCCCACTATCTGATACCGATAAGATATACAGGGAAGTAAATGATTTCGGGTGACTCTCAGGAATAGAGCTGGGTGCGGATATATACACCAAAGAATGTATTTCGTGATCGGCATAGACGTTACAAGGCCGTGAGGTTGGACACCTTGGTACTCCTAACTGTCCTACGGCGTTGATAGAGATTTAGGTAGTTATTTCCGGACGTGGGTTCGACTCCCACCGTCTCCACTTTTAGGACTTGACAAATAAACGTCCTTGTGTTAGATTATAAGCATGAATTGAAAACGGGCCTTTAGCTCAATGGTAGAGCACTTGGCTTTTAACCAATAGGTTCTGGGTTCGAGTCCCAGAGGGCCCATGTTGTTTTAAATATGCTCCCATCGTCTAGTGGCCGAGGATACCTGGCTTTCATCCAGGAGACCGGAGTTCAATTCTCCGTGGGAGTACTAATGGTTATGGGCGGAATGAATTACCCGCGTCCAAGGCAGCGTGTTTAGGATCGGCTCGCTGATTATTCAGTAAGAAAACCCATAACCATTACGATTAATATATGCGCCCATAGCTCAATGGTTAGAGCACCCGCCTTATATGCGGTAGGTTCGGGGTTCAAGTCCCTGTGGGCGTATTTACGATGTGAACGTAGTGCTGTTTAACCCAAACAAGGAGAACA
>Ga0222715_10002909_pt1 | contig 15464 bp, 31 predicted proteins | sample C33_9DmetaG_FD_165056 | JGI IMG/M metagenome (GOLD analysis project Ga0222715, IMG submission 165056) | Estuarine water microbial communities from San Francisco Bay, California, United States - C33_9D | ecosystem: Environmental > Aquatic > Marine > Unclassified | place: USA: California...
CCCGCTCAGATGCTGTCAAGCGAAAAAGTAAAAATTTTCAGAAAACCCCTCCCCTAAATAAAAAATGCATTTATATGTAAAAAAAGCTTTTAGTTTAGTCGATACTATGGTAAAATCTACCCATGAAGAAACAAGAAGAGATGCAGCCTTTTAACTACGCCAACGAAGATGGTGGAGGCATGAACAAGAGTTTATTCTTTCAGATCATGGATGAGGTGTTTGCTGGCAGTGTGTACAAAGACATCGAAGATAAGTACGGTTCAGAGATCGTCAAGGAATATCTTAAGTATGGCAATGACAATGGTCACTTTGACTTTTTTAAGTTCGGTTGGATAAGTAAATAAATTAAAATAATAGCAGAAAAAGCTTTTTTAAATCACTTTTTAATGTATACTACTCACATGAAGCAAAACAACACAGGCCGTACTTACCACGAAAGAGTTTTAGATGCTCGCGAGTCACTTGCCAAGGACACAATGAAGCGCGAAGAACAGCGCAACGCCAACCCTATCGACTGGAAAGCTACTATGGAGACTGGCAAAGTAGTCTTTAAAAAATCAAAATAAATCTTTACACTAACCCCAACTCTATACTAGAATACTCCCATGACTGACACAGCATTCGAACTCTCCCAAGAGAGAGCCAATCTAAACTTCAACAACTTTATGCAGGAGCGGAAAGCTGCCCTTGAATTAGACTATAAAGTTTCAGAGGCTATCTGGCTACTTAGGGCAACTGACCCTCACATAGCCAAACACCTAAACGACGCACTCGGTGCATTCAGAGATAACAAAGTAAAAGCAGTACACTAACACTATGAACCTACACAACTTCAAAGACCAAGACACTAAGGGCAAAGCCATTCTCATTCTCACTTACCCTTTCGCCATTGGTGTGCATTGGATGGAATGGCGCAGGATGAAAAAGCTTCAGCGCATGATCAGAAAGTGGATCGGTGCAGCTTGCAAGAATCCACAAGGGGCCGAGGCTGAGATGGTCAAGGAGTGGAGTGATGAGCTTCGCTGGATCTACGGCAAGTAAATAAAAATAATATGAACGAAGATAAAATAGACTTATCAGGGACATTTAAACAAATCAAATCTTTAAATTGGTTAAGAGAATGTCTAGCTTGGAAGATATCACATCTTAAAACCCGCTCTAAAGCTAAAAACTTTGAACAACGCAAAAATATAGCTGAAGATCTAGAATACGCTCTTCATGAGTTTGAAATCTCCATAGGACTAAGACAAGAGAAGAAGGAGGAGCCTCAGGGTCTCGCCGCGCTCTTAGCGCAAAACCTAGATCAATAAACTTTCGTCAAGTGAGTATAAACACGGTTAAGCGATCCGTAAGACGTTAAATAAGGAGTGATCGTGGGTCTGGCATAGCCCTCGCAGAAATATGCCACCATTTTAAATCAGAACGGTGAGAGTGTCAAGCCTTTTAGGGTAAAAAAAGTAAATAAAAACATTTAATAAAAAAACTCTCTAACTCACTGAGCGACAACGACTTAGCGCGGAGCGCCCCGCCCCGCCTTCTAACCCCTTGAGTATCAACGACTTACGAGGTTTTTCCCCATAATATAATCTAACCTCATGTCAAGCTTTTTAGATAAAAAAATAAATTAATTTTATGCAAAAAAAGCTTTTAATTCTGGTGGTCTGACCCTATACTCTCCGCATGATCACTAAAGAAAGCATCACTAGCCTAACAGGAAAACAGTTTGTTTACTATACCGCCAACAACGGCAATCCTCGTATGTATATCCTTCGTGGTATCGAGCGCATGACAAATGAGTTCGCAGTGTGCAAGGTCGTTGACAAGAGTCACGATAGCAAGACTAGCAACAAGCAAGTGTTCAAGACTCTTCACTTCGGGCGCATTGAAAAATAATTAAAAAACATTTAAAAAGGGGTTGACTCCAGCCCCAATTCAACTATACTTCTCACATGACACAGCAACAAGCATACCAGAAAGAACTCAAATTCCAAGCTCGCAAACTCCTCTCTTACCGTTTCGATTCGGAATTCAAGGGAATGCCAGTTAAGCCAACTCGCAAGATGCTTTCTGTCAGCAACAAGATCGCCAAGCTCCTCATCAAATCCTCTAAGTAATATGAAAACCTTTCTCTGTCTCACTGGCCTCACTCTGCTCATGGTAATCGCTGGAAACCTTGAGCTTCGGGAGTGGGAGCAAGACCAAAAAATAAAAGCGGAAAATCGCAGAAATATCCTCGACAAGATCTCTCAAAACCTTTAAACTATCCCTGATGAAAAACCTATACACACTAACACCATACGCCCTTGAATGTAAACTCACCAAGCGCGTGATCACCTACGCCAATGCTGGGCAAAGCAGCATCAAGGCTGACGGTATCAGAAACTTTCTTGTGGAAGAAATCCAGACCGATGGATTCGCCGAATCCAATGGCAAGCGTTATGTTGTAGCTGCCACCCGCGACCTCGACGACGCAGGGGAGCGCAAGTTCCGCACCCTCCACGTTGCAGGTATCACCAAGGTGAAAGGCCGCTTCGCCACCGCAATCCAAATGATCAAAACTCTTTTTTAGGTATTGTGTGTAGAATCCTTGCTAACTCAATGCTCCAGAGGGTAAACCCTTTGTTTTGATTAGTAAGGCGGTAATGCAGCGGGGTGTTCATTTCTTCTCTGGTTAATTCATCGCCGACTAGGTAACTGCATAAAAGCCTAGTACATAGCCTCGCCCCCTTTTGGTTTGGGGGCGGGGTTTTTCTTTTGTAAAGCATAAAAATAAATCTTTTTTTAGTTGACATATACCCCCAAACAAATAAAGCAAAAAGCTTCGTAACTCACTGAGTACAAGTAACTTAGAGGTCGCGGCCCCGCCCCGCCTTCTAACCCACTATCAATCAAAGACTTACGAGGCAAAAAAAATAAATAAAAAAGCTTGCCATACCCTACAGTTTTTGTACCCTTCGGCCATGTTTAATATACATACCACCACCGACTGGGAAGCCCTGCAAGCACAATATGACGGATACCGCAAGGTACGCGAGCAACTCTCTAATGAGGATTATCGCGAGTGGCAAGCGGAGGATGAGCGTCTCGCCCGTATCGCGGAAGCCTCCACGCCTGACCCCACTCCTGAAAACACCAAGTGATCCAAATCGCTTTTCAAGGCTCCCGAAAGGGAGTCTTTTTTTTACACTTTTATATAAAAAAGTATTGCCAAAAACAAATTCTTCTGTTACTCTCCGCTCATGTACAAATTCAGTTACTACATAGTCGCCAGCACAGGAGTTTACACAGGAGTCGCCATGTCGCGCTCTCCCAAGGCCGCTTCCGAAAAAGCCTCACAGATCGCTTGGAGAAATCTCTCCGAGGGGGACGCTAAGGCCGACTACTGCTCAGGCATATCCGTGGAGGGCTGGCATGCTTGGCAAGGCGGCAAGGAAATCGGAGAGTACATGGATATATAAAAAAAGCTTTCTAAGTCGTTGATTATCAGCGTCTTAGAGCGCAGCGCGTGGCCCCGCCTTCTAACTCGTTGAGTATCAGTGAGTTAGGAGGTTTTTTCTTTTAATTAGCCTCTGTAACTGCCTGAGCGTCAGTGAGTTGTAAAATATTTGGTTTATTTGCTGTTAACCTAAGCAATATTAGCCGATTATTTGCTTAAATATCTGGCGATGTTAGTCAAGTTTATTTGTTAAAATATTTGGCATTGTTAGCGCATTTTTTTCTGCAAAAAAAGATTAAAAAGGTGTTGCACACAATCTGTTTTCTGTCATAATTCCCCTGTCGAGAGACAGTCTCTCGTTTTTAACCTAACTACTATTATGCTTATCTACGCAAAAAACAAAGTCGATTCGGAGCAACTCGCTGGAGTTCAAACCCCAGAGGGTACAGAGTCCCATACTCCAATCCCGCATCACCACTTGGTGAAGATGACTCGCGAAACTCTTGGCCGCGCAGGTCTTGAGGTTACCGAGGAGGAACACGCTCTTGCCCGTGGTGGCCTTCGCTACTTCGGAGGGTTCGCCCTTAAGGGTCAGGATGTTACTGGCGATGATCGCCGCATTGTTTTGGGCCTTCGGAATGCTCACGACAAGTCTTTTGCCGCTTCTATCGCTGCGGGTAATCAGATGATGGTTTGCGAAAACCTTTGCTTCTCTTCGGATGTTAAGCTTGCTCGCCGTCACACCACCCACATTTTGGGTGACCTTCCCCGTGTTCTGGCTTCAGCCGTTGCCCGTGTCACTTCCCACTGGCAGGATATGGGCAAGCGCATTGATGCTTACCAGCAGACCGAGGTCCGTGATGCCGCTGCTATGATTGTTGACTTGGTCGATGCCAAGGCTTTCCCTGCTCGCGACATCTACAAGGCCGTCGAGGAGTTCCGCAACCCTCGCCACGAGGAGTTCAAAGGCGGTTCTCTCTGGACCCTCTACAACTCCATCACTGAGAATCTCAAGGGTGGCGATCTCACCAAGCTTGCAGACCGTACTATGCGGATGCAATCCATTTTTGACAAGTTCGCCAACCATACTTCGGAGATTATATCTCAGGAGGATAAGGAGTCGGCCCTAGTACTCCCCGCATAAATTTCTGGGTAGACATAGCAAGCCCCGTCCCCTCTGCATGGGGGGCGGGGTTTTTCTTTTGTCAATAAAAAAATAAACGCTCTAAGTCACTGTCTATCAACGGGTTATCGGGCGGGGGCGGCCCCCGCCTTCTAAGTCTCTATCAATCAATGAGTTACGAGGTTTTTATAATTAATGCGAAGTCAAGCATTTAAAAAAAATTAATAATACTTAAAAAAGGCTTGTGTGAGTTAAAAATCCTGTCAAAATACTTCTGCTATGAAATTACTTAATCAAGGTAACACTAAAACAGTTAAGGGCGAAGTGCTTGGCTACCGTACATTCGGGCTCCATCTTTCTCCCGCCAATAAATCAGGTTATAATGTCTGCAAATGGGCAAGCGCGGGTTGTCGTGCTGCTTGTTTAGATACTGCGGGGCGTGGTTGTATGCCGAACGTACAAGATTCCAGAATTAACAAAACCAAAAGATTCTTTAAAGATCAGGTTGGATTTATGTCAGACTTAAGGATTGAAATCAGCAAGGCAATCGTTAGCGCGGCCAAAAATAAAATGATTCCATGCTTTCGCCTAAATCTAACCTCAGATATTCCTTGGGAGAATATCCGCAAGGGGAGGACAACAAAGCCTCCAATCTGCTCTTTGAATGTTATGGAAGAGTTCCCCAAAGTAAAATTCTATGATTACACCAAAGGGTTTTACAGGATGAGAGCTTGGCTTGATGGCAAAATGCCTAAAAACTATCACCTCACATTTTCCCGCAGTGAAGCAACAAGTGATTACAAGATAAAAACAATTCTTGAGTTAGGTGGCAACGTCGCTGTGGTTTTCCGTGGTTCCCTCCCTAAAAAATATATGGGATACAAAGTGGTAGACGGAGACAAAACCGATTTGCGCTTTAAAGATCCTAAAGGTGTGATCGTTGGATTAGTCGAGAAAGGTCTTGCTAAAAAAGACGAAACAGGTTTTGTTGTGGAGCCGACATAATGGACATAGGAGAAATCCATATCAGTTTAGTTGTAGTAGGAGCCTTAATAGTTATAATAGTAGACCTTTTCAAAAGATGAAATTAACAGCACAAAGACCCGTCCCCGATAATCCAAATGAAGTTTGCCTTCTATTCTTAGGCGACGACAAAGATGAGATTGAAATAATGATCAATGTCGATAAACAATCCCTTTTGGAAATCATCAAAGAAATAAAATAAATGAACACTTCCACAAGAGACAACTCTGTTAATCAATCCGATATAGAACACGATCCTTTCCTTAAGAAAGCTATCGATAAGAAAGAAATAATCCAGCAATCCTCTCAAAAGAATTTCGGGATGTACGATGTCCTACCCGCAAACATTGCTCGTACAGTGAGCGAAGCTTGCGATGAATTCTTTAAATCAAGAAACATTAGATACGGTTCCGCATGGTTCCACGACAGAAACGACAGAAAGAAAAAAATACAACAAGCAAAAGATGAACAACGAAACACCAACAGTTAAATTGACGGGGGTATTCCCTAAAACATTTAGAGTAACTAAGTGTGAGACGGGGAGAGCAGATTGCTGCTTTGAATATACTGACGAAAAGAAACAAGTGTTTTTTGAAATATGCTTGCATGGAGCGTTTTCACTGCATGAACATTTCACAGAACTAGGCTATACGGAATTGGCCCCAAAAGTAGAATTCCCAACTTGGCATCCTAACTACAGAAAATAGACATGACAATAGAAGTAGAAAGAAAAGAAGTTTACGGTAATACCCTAACTTATGTAAAAAAAGAATCTGTAAGGAATTCTATAAAGAAACTAACAGGAAGAAAAACTTTAACTCACTATGACATTGAGGCTCTAAAAGAGTTGGGCTTTGTCTTAGTCGTCGAACAAGTAACAGAAAGAATTTAAATTATGATTAAAAAATATACAATGCCGTGCATCCACATGAATGGATCGGATGAGGATAGTCTACGCAGACAATACAATAATTTGTTTTGCGCTGTAAGCGACGCTCAAGTCAAACTCCTTTATGATACAGACTTCCATGAGAGAGATTACTACCCTCTTGGGGGTGAAGCTTGGGACAAAGCTTATCAAGAAAGAGAAGAGATTAAGGAAGCAATGACTGAGATTTACCAGTACGCCAAGCAGCATATGCACTTTCTCGACTATGGAAAGGAGCCATTGCCAGATGAGGATTGAATAAAAAACCCCCGTAACTCGTTGACTATCAGCGTGTTAGCGGGCGGGGGCGGGCGGAGCCTCCTAACTCCTTACTAATCAGTCACTTAGAGAGGTTTTTGGATTTAATAAATCAATCAATATATAAAACAATAAAACAAAATGTACTGGCGTTTATTTGCAAGTATTTCCTTTAACCTTTAGCCACTTTTGGTATAATGACTATATGTACAAGAATGAGAATCATCGAACCTTCTTTGAGAACGTTGTGTTTATTTGTATGCTGTTGCTTTCATGTCTATTCTCCTGCGGGATGGTCGTGAAGGTCTTCGAACTGCTGCTCAAATAAAAGCCCGCGCTCCTTTTCAGGAGGCGGGTTCTACTATATACTTATTTGCGATTAAATCGGGCAACCTTATTTGCCAAAAAATCTGGCAATCTTCGCGCGTAATCTGCGCTTGTTTTTTGTTTGTTTAAATTCCTTTGGCCTGAAGTTAGAACCTAGGCCCAGCATCTGCCGCAGTCGGTCGGCTTGTTCAGGATCTACTTCGAACTCATGCTTATTTGCTTGCTCACTGTGTTTCATTGGTACATAATGGTTTGTTTATTTTTTTTAAAAAAGCAGGTATGGGGTGTTTATTTACCCCTAGGCTGGCACTCGTTTATTTTAAAAAGTTTTATTAAGGCCAGTAAAAGTTTAAAAAAATTTGTGTTTATTTGCCAAAAAGCTGTTTAATTGTGTTTATTAAGCGTAACCCGCGCAAAATGGCGTTTTATTTTGGTTGGTTTGGTTGGGTTTGGGGAGGTGATTTGGTACAGAATGATTTGATTTGTTTATTTAGCGCGTTGGCCACATACCTACATTCCTTTTATTTCTATTAGAATAGCTTAGAATCCTTTATTTTATAATGTTTTTAGTTTCTTTCTATACTATCTATATCCCTTATATGCTTGTTCTTTATAATGACTTTATTCTATATAATAATAAGCGTAATAACAATTATCTTTTATTCTTTTAAATTATACTTTCTTCGAAGACTTAGAGTACCTACTTGATCTGGGTACTTTATTGTACCTATAAGGTTTGTAGAGTATTCTACTGGTAATAAACACTATTGGAATTAGCCCCAAAATAAAATTACTTTATAATTTATAACAAAATACATAAACAAGAGGATTGGACTGCTCATTTATGTACTGTAATGAGTGAGCTTACTTGGGATATACTTGGCTCTCTGAGCCGTCGCTGAATATAGCCAGTACTTTCCCATTTGATTGAGAGGCATTTATCTTAGCCATATCGAAGGAAGAGGAGGAGTTCTTTACATTATCTAACTTTGTAGAGTAACCTCCCATCCAACGATTCTTTTTATCATATACCTCGTACCTTATAATATAATTCATTTAAGCAAATTAAGGTTGAAGGTTCATCTCGATCTTAGGTTCTGAATTTGGAACCTCTACATGAGATGGGGTTTTGATCTTAGTATTCTTTGACTCTTCGACTTCGATGCCGAGGTTCTTAAGCCAAATTCTACTTACTTGAACAGAAACATTCTCATTGAATAGTTTGTTTAGTGTTCTCATATCAACATTTACAAAAGATGTTGATCCTGCTGGTCTGCCACGTTTAGCCATTTTTTTTCTTTGTTATTGGGTTTAATACTTATGGAGAATATAATCTTGATCTCTATCAAGAAGCTCAAGGGTATCACCCTCTTCAAGGATACCTGCTTCGGTCAGGAGGTCATTAACAGCGTAAATGATGTCAATACCCTCAGTCTCGTAACGCTGACCGTTGATCTCTAGAGCGATTTTACTGTCTTGCATGTGCTTATAGTATCGTATATTGGGAAGTTGTCAACCAGTTTTTATTGCTTTTAAATGTTTTTTGCATCTCTAGCTCTTTGGTCTTTTAACATTCCTTTTGCTAATATCGCGTAATTTACGATATCATCGCAAGCATCTTCAACAGATTCATCTGGTACCTTTAACTCCTTGTCATTGGTGAAGCTACGAATCCTTTGAATTTTGTCTATTACTCTAAGTAATAATCCTTGTACTGGATCAATATCCAATATAGAGGATGCATTGAAATTAGCAAATACATCAGTAGCTCCTTTGCCGCCAGTGTAATCACTATTTTTCTTTTTCATTATATCCCTACAATTATCACAGGTTGTGATATGTAGATTTATCAGTTCTTCAGTTGTCATAATTTTTTTTCTGTTCCATTCTCTCTATATGTTTAGCCCAAATATCCTTAGATCTTGCGCCTTGACCATTCCTTTCTAAATATTCCTCTGCCTCCTGTATTCTCTTTAAAGCCATCTTAACTCTAGCAGTTCTATATATCACAAAAGGAAACTTCACCCAGCATACAACACCCACAAAGAAACCTACTATTACCCCTAGAAAAGCAGCACCCAATGCTAAGGTTAGTTCTTCAAAAAAGTTTTTCATTTTACACTGTACCAGTTAGGAGCTTGCCTCTTAGTCCATTTAGCAAAGCGCGATTTATCGTAGTTGTAATACTCTCTGTACTTCTCTACAACGGAAAGAGTATCGAATCGAGGATGAGTTCTGCATCTTTGATCTTGGCTAATCGCTACAGCAAATTCTGAAAGATGACCAGCAGGTACATTTGATTTATACATATTAAGCATACACCATTGAATAAACTTTTCAGAGAAATGATCCTTGGCTGTTCTAAACTTCTTTTCTCTTGCCATAGCCATACCATGACGGATTAACCACATCATATTACTTTTGTTTTTCATAGCCCAAATTGTACACGGGTGCTTGGAATACGAATGCTTTCGAGGGGAGCCTTTTTGACTTCTAGGGCAATCAGGTTCAGCCAAGGTGTCGAGAGTAAAACAATTAGCAAGCATCTGGGCAGTCTCGACAATCATCTTGGATACATGCTTATCACAAAGATTTTGCGCTGCTTTGTATGGATCTTTATCTGTAACGAATATGTTCATTGCCCAGCTATTCTATATATCTATTCTTCTGAGTCAAGCGATTTTTTTCTATTTTTAAGTAGATCTTCGATATCGTAGATATAACACTGGACTCCATTGAAAATGTAATCCCACATTGTGCTCTCTAATCTAGGCTCAGGTTGGATTTTTTCGACTATCTCATCATAAACTTTCTTTTTTTCTAGATCTAAGCCAGCAAGCGTTTGTTGGCCCTCCTTAATCATTGCAAGTTCTTCTTTTACAGTCATAATAATATTTTAAATTCAAGAGTTGATTTAGTCAATGAAGAAGTGTAATTAATATAGATGAGAAAAGTATCCTCGATAAACGTACTAGATCATAAAATCAAAGTAGTTTACGAGGAGATGGAAGACTGGGGAGAGTGCTTTATGGACGACAAGCTAATAAAATTAAATAAAAAATGTCTTAAAGATCCAGAACAGCACTGGTGGACACTGGTTCACGAGGTTACCCATATGATTTTCGAGATGACAGGATTAGCCTTTATGGAGTGCAACGATGAAGAAGCGTATGTTCGATGCGTCGAGAATCTAGTCATACCTTGGGTTCTTAATAATATAAATCTAAAAGGTTAGTCTGCTTATATAAAATTCATTTTAATGGCCAGTCTCTTACCTTCTTTTGTAATAGTACGCTTACCATCTATCTTCATTAGATTCTTCCTGACCAGCATGGATTCATAATCTCTCTGGATCGCAGCCCTTTGGAAGCCAGTAACTGATGAAAGCCCATTTAAGCTCATCGAACCCCTTTGAGCCAAAGCTTTAACAACTGTCATTTCAGAATTAGAAAGACCATAGGGATGGATCGCCATTGTATCACAGATATCAGCCCAAACTTTTTTAGTGATTCTCTTAGCAGAACGAGCAGCAGAAAAGACTTTGGCATCTTCAGCTTTAACTACCGCATCCCTTGGGTTGCCACGAAAAACAGAAATAATATCTTTTTTTGCAGCAGGGTCTACGTCAACTTTACACTCTAGATTATCTTCGAAGATCTGATAGAGTTGCTCAGGGCTATACTCTTCAAAGGAGATATCTCTCAGTCTATCTCTAAGAGGCTCAGAAAGTTTCTGTTGATCTGTTGTAGCCATACATAGAGAAATCTTCTCGAAATCGAAGTCGTACCTCATTCCCTCTAGTTCCACAGACCTTCTTGGATTCTTGTCTACATTCAATGCAGTCAAGAAAATCTCCTGCAAATCTTTTGGTAGATTATGTCCCTCATCAATAAACAAAAAAGCATTATGCTCTACCCACAAAGGATAGACTTGATCAAAGAAAGCTCTAGCATTACGAATAGTCTTGCCATTGATCTCAAGCATGGGAGGTCTAGTACCATTTTTATTGACCAAAGCTTCTCTAAACTTTCGAGCAAAGAATGTCTTACCCCCACCCTTTTGAGTAGTTAGATTCAAAAACGGCAAACGATTTGTGGTTTTGTAAGCATCTATATACAAGCTTAAAGACTTCTTTACAGACTCTTGACCAATGCACTCACTGAACGCTTTATTGATTTGCATGTCGCTATATTAAAGCATTTTTAATTCAGTGCAAGCCTTTTCTTTACATTATGTGTAATTTTTTTTATGCCAACATTTAAAAGAGTGAATTCCAGCGACACTCAGGTCTTTAATTATACAGACTCTACAGAGAGCAGACTAGTTGGAATTCAAGAATGCTCGTTTAATTCTCAAAAACAATTTACAGAGTTATCTGAGTTGGGTAAGTTTGGTACTCAAAATAGAATTCTAAATTCTAATCAGACTACTGAATTAAAATTAGATTTTATTCTAAATGAGCAGAAAACTAACGATCCTTTTTTTGCTTTTACCGACAGTGGTTTTTTATCTACAGGTAGCCTAAACTTTAAAATTAGAGATTTAGCTGGAGAAAATAAAATTAGCGGTGCATATTTGCAAAATTACTCCTTAAACTTGGAGGTTGGAGAGATTCCAGAAGGATCTGTATCTTTTCAAGCAGATTCGATATCTTATAATGATACAAATAATCTTGAGTACAACAACCAAACTTCTGATTCTGATATAGCATTTTTAAATCCAAATAATATAACAGTAAGCACAAATTTTGATGAAGGTATTAACACAACCAGCTACTGCGTTTCCTCTGTATCTATAGATGTCTCTTTAGATAGGACTCCAGTAACTAGAATAGGTTCAAAAGTACCCAAGTACAGGTATCCTGATCCAAACGTAAATGGTGAGATATCTGTTTCTATTTTAAAGAATCAAGTAACAGGAGTTGATCTATCAAGTCTAGTATTAGAGAAAGGAAATTTAACTATAAAATTCAATCCTAATGAGACTTCGGAGAAGACCTACCAAGTTCAAAACTGCTCTTTAATTTCAGTTTCCGAAGATGCATCTTTGGATGATGACACAAAAATGAATTTTAATTATTCGTTTAATTTAAAAGATAATAATAATATTTTTAATTAAATTGGACTCTGTATATTTGGCAAAATCCTGTTTAAACTTGCGACTTTTCGTGTATAGAATAATATGCCTAGACAAAAACAAGGAGAGATTCACTGCGACTTTAGTTTAACTTCTGGAGATTGGGTTAGTTACAGGGCAGAAGTCACTGGTTTTTATGGTACAAATGATGCCTCTGAACTGAATGATCATATTGTTCGTGAATTCAATAAAAAAATAAGAGACCTGAACATGCCAGAATCTCTTTATATTTCTCCATATGATGCGGGTCTACGCTATACTGGAGATGGTAGTGTTTTTAATGGGTGAGGTGACCATGATTAAAAAGACTGCTTCCTTAGTACCTTAAATATATCATAAAGGCATTGATCCTTTTTGCTAGCCTCCCTAACTTTATTCTTTAATTCAAAAGAATGTGAGGTGTGGGCTATCTCTCTTTTAATCACCCAGCCATCTTCGATAAAGTAGTCTGTATCCCATTCAAATATCTCTGAAATGTAATCCAAAGCAATCAAATGCCTTTGAGCTTCAGATATCTCAACTTCTACTGTTTGCTTGCCTGTAATCTTCATGAATGATATTTACACCTTATTGGAGGATTCTGATATATTAAAGATTTTTTTACTCTTTTCCCAATCAGTATAATTATTAAACCTTTTACCAAAAAGATAATAAACTTTCTTCCCGTTTTTTGTTTCTATAGCTGGCCCATCAGAATTGTGTAAGACCCCTAGGTTCCAGTATTCTTCACAACCATTGTTATAAGTAACTGCTGGACCCCCATCTCGATGAAGGACTTTACACATTGGGTCCATGTAATATCTCAAAGAGTTTTCTCTCATTCTTATATACTGCATAGAATTTTATTTTTATTTAATTATTTTATTAGCAAAACCTTGGTACTGATCATCTGGCTCTAACTTCCAACCTTTTATTCCAAAATCGTGCGCTCCTTTTTTAGCAGACATTAAGTCATGAACTTGTGGAGAGTCTATTTTATAACAACAGGAATCAATAGGATTTTTTTCCTTATTTAAAATGACGACCATTAATTCCTGATATCCTTTGGGTCCAATAACCCTACTATCGTACATAAAACTCATTCTGCGCTAATTACAATGTAATCGTGAAAGTTCTTGTAGCTATCGGCATACTCAACACAGGATTTAAAGTCGCCTGAGTGATCCACATAAGAAGAATCAATAACAAAGTACTTCCCCTCTGGGATTGGATATGGTTCAGCTCCTCTGGCCAAATGAGTAGAAGAAATCCTCCAACCATTACCATCACTCTTTACTACTGTTTTGAATTTTAAAGTATCAGCAGGATGAGCATCAACCTCAAATGTCTTGAGCATTTTAGTAAGCTGCCATTTGGTTAGAAATACATGAGCATCCACCTTCTCTGGAGGAACAACCTTGACAGTCTCTTTTACTTGTACTTTTGGTTCTTTATAACCATGCCAAGCAGCTACGCCCCATAAAGGCAGACAAACAAACGCGAACAATAATAATTTTTTCATAATTTTAATTTACTTACCAATGCCTGATAGTATTTGCAATAATAAAACCACATGTTGTAATATGTACAAACCACCAGAAAGTTCGGATGAGAGCGGCGAGGTCAGCTTCCCTAGGGTTGTCTGACACTCGCTCGCCCATCGTCCTGCACCATATTCTCCACAGTTTCGACATGAAGTCAAGCTGCAATTATGGATTTACTTCGTTAAAATGCTATAAATTAGCATTGCTGCGTCCAGAACAAACAATGTACCGAAGAATACGGCAATCGTCTTTAATCCTCTGGTCCTAATCTGGATCGTATCATTAAGATCACTAATATCTTTTTTGATTGATACAATCTCTTCGTTTTCTTTCTTCGTCATAAGATCTTTACTGTCACATTGTTTACTTCTCTCCTAATAATCACAATAGGATCATTATAAAAATTTAAATCTTGTATAGTTATTCTATTATTCTGCCAGTATACCAGCGCGGCTTCTTCATTGTGGAACTCTGGCGTGTTTTGAACTTGCTCATATACAAACCCCCTATCTTTTACAATCAGGTGAACTTGCTTATACCCTTTCATTTTTTAAAATTCAAGCTTGATAGCTCTAGAGGTTCCTGCAAGCCCAAGAAAAACATCTTTACCTTTCACTGTAGCGCAAGTAGAGTAGCCAGTCCCAAGGCTCATAATGCCAGAACCCTCTTTTGCTGTTGGCCAACCATCCATAAACTCATACTCATAATCCTTCCATTGGATCTCTTGAGTCAGAGGGTTAACTCTAAAACATTTAGTATCTCCCCAGAACGCGCTGTAAAGCCAGCCATCAGGGGCGAGGTAACCGTGGAAATTTTTATTTTTATTAGCTACCTTTAAGTATCCTTCTGGCAAATCAATCTCTTCATAGCTATCATCAGCACAATTAATAATTAAAATCTTTTTACCTGTCCTTGGTAAGCAAAAGACCTTGTTTACACTATTGACATATGTGGCTCCGACATACTTAACACTGAATCCAGAAACTCCAGAAGTAACGGGCTTGCCTTCCAGCAAGAAAGTTGTACCATTCTTATCTATTTTAAGGATTTTATTTCCTAAAGCTGGTGGCATGTAAATATTCCCATTTGGATCTGCTGCTGCCCCCCATACATGCCCAAAGAAACCTGTTTGTGGCGGAGTAAATGATCCAATTTCCCCTGTTTTTGTATCTAAAGTATAAATTTTTAAAGTCTTCGTATAAGACGGCATATAAATAATACCATTTGCACCCTCTGCTCCAGATCTAACTTGAGGGCAAGAACTAAATTTCTTTTCTAGTTTAATTTCTCCAGTTGATCTTTTCAACTTCGCAATAGAAGTCGAATACGCTGGTAAAAAATAAGTATACCCATCGGAAGCTTCTACATTACCGATGAATCCATGACTACCTTTTGTATTTCTTTTTATAGAGTTGTTGAGAGTGTCTGTCTCAATATACATATCTGACTTGTAACCTAAAGAATGGATGACCCCATTATCATCCATAGCCATTGTGCGGGTCTTCGTCAGATTACCCCTAATCTCCCCTTTTAGATACTTGAAGCTTGGCCAAGATGGAGGCGAGCCATCCAAAAAAAAACCACCGCTCGTCTCTGCACTGGTGTATTCTGAGCTGGTCTCCGCGCTCGTGTATTCAGCGGAGGTCTCCGCGCTCGTCCCCGAAGTCGCACGTTGAACTCTTTGCGAAGGACTCATTAGCTCAATCTCAC
>Ga0222715_10002911_pt1 | contig 15463 bp, 15 predicted proteins | sample C33_9DmetaG_FD_165056 | JGI IMG/M metagenome (GOLD analysis project Ga0222715, IMG submission 165056) | Estuarine water microbial communities from San Francisco Bay, California, United States - C33_9D | ecosystem: Environmental > Aquatic > Marine > Unclassified | place: USA: California...
CTTTAGTTCAGAGAGCCACCTGCCAGAATCGAACTGGCGACCTGCTCTTTACGAGGGAGCTGATGATCCCTTTAGCCTCGGGGGAGGCTGATGTACAGAATATCCCAACGTCTCAGAATGTGTCTATTGGTCTCACATTTCTCTCTTTGCAGCTTAACTCTGGCTTAGTTCGGTTTGATAGCACGAAAGCTGGCGCGTTGTGGTGAGGGGGTCAACTGAGTGTCTTGTAACCCAGAGGCCTCCTCCCCCCTAGAAGTCAGTAGTTCTCATTTCCCAAAGGCAAGCAAACAGGTTGCCGTTGATTAGGTTACCGTCTCAATTCTGAGTTTCAGCTAAGAAGGCGACACCCGCATGTGTATGTGTGATCTGACCTCTTCACCAGACTCCAGTTGAATCAGGTCACGACCAGAATTTAGTGCGTCTGGGGGGCATGACATTGGTTCAACAACTAGGGCTGGCTGGAGGTCTGGACTCAGTGGTCGATGAATTTGAAGCCATGGCATTGTCGAGTCCCAGACAATTTTCAATCGTGGGCCTGCTACCTCGCAGACTTCGGCTGCTGAGTACCCATTTCTATCCCAGTCGAACTCGGTGAATGCGTGGTCGAGAAACGGTAGTTCTGCTGTCCGTAGCTCTCTAAAGTCATACGGGGTTCTAGCTACGTGCTTTTCAACAAAAGGCAATAGCCTGTCATTGTCTGGCATCACAACGTTTTTTGCTGACGTTCGCAGCATCAGACTGGAGGGACTTGCCCCTGGAATCAGAAAATACGGGTGGAAGGCCCATCCAAACGGAGCGCAGTCATGCGAGAGATTTGTGGCTAAGAGTGTCAAGTTAAGGCCCGTGGATCCCAATTGGTAAAAAGCTTCAAGACCTACTTTCCAGGGATATCCAGATGTCCCGCCCACCACCGTCTCCAATGTAACGCTGTCTTCTGCTAGCGACTTGCAGTCCCATGTGGCTTCTGCCGAAAAGCCGTGAAGGGCATTTCCGGTTGAAGCTTCATTGATCTCAAGTTGAAATTCTTGACCCCTGTATGTGTATCGACCGTCTCGAACTCGATTTGGCCACGGTGCGATTACCGAGCCGTGGTAACTCTTAGCGGGATCGAAGTTTGGGCATTTTGGGATGAATTCAGCGCCTTGAAACTGAAGCGAAAGCAGGGACGCTCCCTGAGGATGGATGGTACATGCGTAATCCCCTCTGGATAGCGAGTACGTCATTGGAATCAGACTGCGAGCTCGATCACGGACCAAGAGACGGGAGGCAAACTCGCCCGGAGTTGGCCACCTGCAAAAGAGATTTTCTCTAAGGTGCCCGGGCGAACATTTTCTGGCTTGTCTTTGGAGTTGGTTGCTGCCAAATCACTCCCACCAAGAATGTGGCTACTGGCAATCCTCATGTCTGTAGCTAAATCACCGAAGTTTATAGTCAGGTCTGTTTCGAATTCCAACTGCCTGTTCAAGGAGAAAATTACAACCGACTTGGCGTCAGGACTTCGGGTGACCACAATATCTACCATCGGCAAGTTTTGGAATAGTTTGCAATCCTGAGTCTCTGTCTGCACCGAAATATCGAGCACCTCATAGCCAGCTACCCTTGATGTGAGAGCAAATGGAAAGAACGTGGTTTGGCGCCATGCCGGAACCCCGGGTTCTGTTCGAATAGGGCCGATGATGTTCACAAGTTGTGCCTGGCATGCCATCGACACACGATTCGAGTTTTTGAGCAAAGTCATCAAAAGGCTCCCCACTACGACGGCGTCCTCGACCGTGTACTCATCCTCGATTAGTCGAGGAGCCTGCCTAAACTCAAGGTTGTTAACACCTTCGAATTTTTCCTGGTACCAAACATTCCATTCGTCGAAGGCTAAGTTGATTTTCTTGTCTGACCGTTTTTCCTCTGAAACCTGGTCCGCGATGTCGACGACTCTGTTTATGAACCTGTCCATGCGAGCTGATGAGGCGAGGAACGACAGGGTGTCATCACCATATTTCTCGTAATAGGCGTGCAGTGATATGAGGTCAACCTCGTCATGGCACATCTGAAGAACCGTCTGCTCCCACTCGCCAAAGGTAGGCATCTCCTCGAAGGAGCTTCCGCATGCTACAAGGGTGACCTCGGGGTCTACAAGGCGAACTGCCTTTGCTGTTTCCTTGGCAAGTTTCCCATAATCAGATGCATTCTTATGCCCTATCTGCCAGGGGCCGTCCATTTCATTGCCCAAACACCAGTACTTGACGTTGTGCGGCTCTTCGACTCCGTGACTCTTTCTCAATTCGGAGAGGGTTGTTCCGTGATCGGTATTTACGTATTCGACCAGCTGAGCGGCCTCTAAAACTCCTCTAGTGCCCAAATTCATTGCCATGATTGGCTCAGCCCCAAGTTTTTCTATCCAGGACATGAACTCATTGAGCCCAAATTGATTAGATTCGATTGATCTCCAGGCTAAATCCAGACGTTTTGGCCTGTCGGCCTTCGGACCAACGCCGTCTTCCCAGTTGTAGCCCGAGACAAAATTCCCTCCGGGATAACGGACAACTGACACGCCCATTTCTTTAGCCAGCTCAAGAACGTCGGTTCGAAACCCATCGCTGTCCGCGGCAGGATCGGAAGGATCATAGATACCTCCATAGACACATCTGCCCATGTGCTCGACAAATGACCCAAACAGCTCTTTTGAAACTATCGCTTTGGGTGCGTTCTTTACTTCGACTCTTGCGTTCTTCAATTCAAATCCTTCTTGCTCATGAGGGGCCTGATCGGGGCTCAAGGAGAGTGCCCCGATCAGGCCAAAGCCAGCTAGTTAGCTAGCGCCTCATTCATTCGTGCCTCGGCATCCTTTAGGGCCTGGCTCTGGCTCTTGCCAGCGACCCAAGTTGCATTTAGCTCTTCAGCTAATGCATCCCATGCGCCCGCCCAACCAGGTACGGCTGGGACCATGCGTGCTTTGGATGCGGTGCCCGAGTAGTTACCTCGCTGAGGTGCCTCGTTGTAGCTGGCACTCTCAATGACGGAGGTACGAGGAGCAATGTGCCCTGTTCCAACAGCCCAGTCGCCAACATGCTCATAGAGGTAGGCCATAAACTTCAGCGCTGCTGCCTGCTTTGCAGGATCTACATCGGACTGTGCTGGCATGACCCACATGTGTGAGTCGCCCCAGGCGCCATTTCCGCCATAGACGCTCGGAACGTCGGTGGCCATGTAGGTGAACGGTGCCTCGCGGTTGTACTGGTCGACTACCCAGGTTCCATTGTGGAGAACTGCGACGTCACCGTTGAGGAACGATGCCTGTGAGTCTGTGTAGCCCTGTTCAGGGTTGGAGCACTCTGTTGCAATCTCATTCAGCAAGCGCAGTGCCTCAGCACCCTCAGGTGTGTCTGCTGTTGCCGTGACGCCGTCACTCAGCTCACCACCCTGCTGCCACACGAGCCCAAGGAAGAGTCGAGCACCGACTCCGTACTCAAACCAGTCGTGAGCAAAGTACTGTTTTCCGGTAGCGCTCTCGATGGCATTGCACTGAGAAATCAATTCGGCTGCAGAGCTTGGCATAATCGGCATTCCAGCTGAGTCAGTCAAACCTGCGGCGTCGTATAGGTCGACATTTACGTGCCAGAGACTCGCGTGGATGTCAAATGGCACGCCGTAGTAGTCACCCTCATAGGTGACAGCTCCAAGTGCAGGTGCTGTGTAGTCGTTGAAGTCAACACCCTCTGCCGTCAGCAAATCTCCGACAGGAGTTAGAAGTCCTCGAGTGACATAGTCAGGAAGACGGTGCTGGTGCATGACGGCAACATCTGGAGGAGTGCCTCCAGAGAAAGTGGTTCCAAGCTGGGTGTAGTAGTCACCCCAAGCCTGTCCACCAAGCTTCTCAACGGTTACACCATTGTCTTCCGCGTTAAATGCGTTTGTGAGAATCTGAATAACCTCACACTCGGAGGTTGCCTGCTTGACGTCAGTAACACCCTCTGTTGTGTCATCACAGTCACCGAAGAATCGAGCCAATGAAATTGTCACTTCTTCTTGGGTGGTACTGTCGCCGCCTGAACTTCCACCGCTCGTTTCTGAAGGAGTGCTCTCCTCCGCAGTGGTAGCACAGCCGGTTAGGACAAGGGCGGATGTGGCGGCAATAGCAGCAAACTTTGCCACCACGTTCCTTTTCTTGATCATTACTTTCTGCTCCTTATTTGTAGGTTGTTGGGAAACCAGGAATTTCCTGATCCCCTCGGGTTGGCCCAAAGCCCGCCGCCCCTCACTTGTTCCCGCTCCCAAGGGAGATACCGCGAACAAGATGCTTTTGAAAAATTAGAAAAATGACAATTAGCGGAACGCTTGCGAAGACTCCTCTTGCCATAAGCGAACCGAGCTCTGTTGCTTGGGCAAAGTTCCCTTGCAGGCTTGCAAGTCCGGTGGTTATCGTGAACATTTCGCGCTGCGTAGCCGAAACGAGCGGCCAGAGAAAGTCGTTCCAAGTGAGGATGTAGGTGAAGATTCCCAAAGCCGTCAGAGCTGGAGCCGACATCGGAAGCATGATGCGCCAGAAGACACCCCATCGACTCGCCCCATCGACTCGTGCTGCTTCCTCAATCTCACTCGGTATTGCACTCATGAACTGGGTCATTATGAAGACCCCAAGCGGCAGTGCGATTCGAGGCAGGATAAGAGCCTCGTAGGTGTTGTGAAGCTCTGCTTCCGCGAACATGAGAAAAAGGGGTACGAACATCGCCTCTCGAGGCACCATCAAACCTGCAAGGACTAGTGGATAAACGATCTTCCTTCCAGCGAAAGGTATTCGCGCAAATGCGTATCCAGCCATCGCAGCGAGAAGCAAAGTGCCGAGGGTGGTGAATCCCGTGACGACAACACTGTTCAAGAGCCACTGACCTGTTTGGCCTCCCTCGAGCACTCCGACAAGGTTTTCCAGCGTGAAATCAACGGGAACTATTGAGGTGGTGTCAGATTTGAGGGCCTCATTGCTCGATAAGGACAGAGAGAACATCCAGATGAGTGGGATCATCCAAATTGCAGCGGCGAGACTCATTAGCGACAGAAAAATTATGGACTTCAGCTGCTTAGGCCTAATTCTCTGGCTGCTCCTGTGGATCATCAAATTACTCAATCTCGACTCCTGACCATTCGGAACTGAACCGCCGAGAAAAAGACCATGACGACAAATAAGAACACGCTCATAGCTGACGCGTAGCCAAGCTCTAGATCACGAAAACCGCTCTCGTAAATGTGCTGAATGGAAACTCTCGTCGCTCCGTTGGGGCCACCGCGGGTCATTATGTAGACCTGGCCAAATATCTGAAATGACGCTATTACCTGAAGGACCGTAACCAGCAACGTAGTTCTGCTGAGACCAGGGATTGTGATGAAGCGGAATCTTCCCCAGCGTCCTGCCCCATCGATTTCAGCAGCCTCGTAAAGTGACTTATCGATGTCCTGAAGCCCTGCGAGGAATAGGACAATGTTGAAACCGACTGTCCACCACAGAGTTGCCACCACAACTGCCGGCATTGCCCAAAATGGCGAGGTCAACCAACTAATTGGCTCCAGGCCCAATGACTCAAAAAAGGTTCCGACCAGCCCTAATTGGGGATTCAGCATGATCGCCCAAATCAGAGTGAGAACAGAGACCGACAGAACAAAAGGTGCAAAAAATAGCGTCCTTAGAACTCCTGTCCATTTACCAGGGCGGTGTAGCGCCATCGCAAGGAGTAGTCCAAATCCGACAATCAGTGGCGTCGACAAAAGGACGAATAGGACCGTGTTTCCAAAGGACAACCAAAATTGAGAGTCAAACCAGCGGCCCTCCGATGTCGGTGCAAAGCCCATGGCCAAACCGAAGATTGCGATTACGAGAACGGCCGACAGAGAACCCTCGACGATTCCAAGACGTCTAGACCTCATAGATAGCCCTATTGGCACCAAGAGTAAGAGTCCTGCCAGGCGCCAGTCAGCCATGTTTTGCGCAGTCCACGCCATGTCCGTTCCCCAAAACATTCGGACGTAGTTGTCAAATCCGATCCATGTGCGGTCCGAGATCACGAGTAGGTCAAGGTCATAGAAGCCCATTACGACGGCTTGAAGAATTGGGTACAGGAGCAGAGCAAAGTAAATGACAAGAAATGGAGCGAGAAAACCCCATCCAGCAACATTGCTACTAAGGGATTCTCGGCTCGCCAAGCTCTTCCCTCGAAGGGCTTTACCTACGTTGTAAAGCGACGCCATACCAAACTCTCTCTAAGCCTTTGCCTTGGAATACGCGAAACTTTTGGCTAGCCCTATTTTTACAGCGTTGTAAAATAGTTTGCTAGTCAAACACGAATTTGTGATAAATTTGTGACATTGTTCAGGCAGTGCAATCAAAGGTACGTAAGAATAAAGCCATGGCAAGGGCTAAGACAGTGCGCCTCTCAGACGTGGCGAAGCTCGCTGGCGTCTCGGTAAAGACAGTTTCTAACGTTGTGCACGACTACGAGCACGTAAGCGAATCCATGCGGACTCGTGTGCAAGAGGCGATAGACACGCTCGGGTACCGGCCTAACCTAACTGCAAGAAGACTAGTCACGGGCAGGACTGGAATGATCGCGCTAGCGATACCAGAAACGGCTCATCACTATTTCTCATCCATTGCGGATGCAATTGTGAAAGCAGCAGAGTCAAGAGGCTACAGGGTGCTCATTGAACAGACGGATGGCATCGCAGAGAGAGAGCTTGCCGTCATGCGAGACCGAGAGGCTGGGCTTGTAGATGGCGTTATTTTCCAACCGGCCCAGGTCACTAGTTTGGAAATTGCGGAAATCCGAGCGGATACTCCTGTAGTACTACTCGGTGAGGCCGCAATGCCGCTGTCTATTGATCACGTGATGATCGACAATGTGGAGGCTGCCAAAGTTTCAGTTGAGCACCTCTTGAAACAGGGCAGGAAAAAGATCGCTTTCTTGGGAGCTGTCGAGAATGACAACGCTGGAGCGACGATACGTCGGCTAGCTGGATATCAGTACGCTCTCGACCAGGCGGGGCTATTTTTAGATCCACAACTTGTGCTCTCCGTAGACAGTTTCATGGCAGAGGCCGCAGCACTCGCAATTCGTAAAGCCCTCGAATCAGGACTTAGGTTTGACGGCCTTCTTTGTAGAGATGATCGTTTCGCAGTTGCGGCACTGCAGGAACTGCGGAGGAGCGGGATACGAGTTCCAGAGGATGTGGCAATTGTGGGCTGGGATGACAGCGAACTGACTCAGTTCTCAAACCCCACTATCACGGTCGTAGCTCCGGCAAAAGACACCATCGCAGCAATGGCGGTTGACATGCTGATTGAGCGAATTGAGGGCCAGACGGGCGTGGGGCGACACAGACTCGCACCCTTCACGCTCGAGACAAGGGAAAGTGCTCCCTAGAGCCACCTGCCAGAATCGAACTGGCGACCTGCTCTTTACGAGGGAGCTAATGATCCCTTTAGCCTCGGGGGAGGCTGATGTACAGAATATCCCAACGTCTCAGAATGTGTCTATTGGTCTCACATTTCTCTCTTTGCAGCTTAACTCTGGCTTAGTTCCCTCGCTTCTTGATGTCTCTGATCAGCCACCAAATGATTGAGGTGAGGAAAAGGAGGAATGCCCCTGGAAGACTTAGGAAAAGCAACCAGAGCCAAGCACCTCCACCGGTCCCCTCATTCCACATATCTCCCTCTGTGAACAAGGAAGTAATGAATGCGAGAGCAAAAGGGAGGACCAACAGCACCAGGGCTGCATAACTAAGGTATCTTGGTCGAAATCTGCTCACTCAAGCGCTCCTAAATCCCAGTTTCTTAAGCCCTCACGCCTTCATCATCATTCCATTCCAGGATTGATTGACCCCCGAACTCTTCGGGGGTCAATCAATTCGTCAACTAAATGAGCAAAGCTCCCTTGGCAGCCATCACTTCGAGCTGCGCAGCCTGTAGGAGGCTCTTATAGACGCTCGAGTTCTTCCCAATTTTCTGGGGATCTCCAGAAGTCTCATCCTCTTTGTTAGTGATGAATTCCTTCAGGTTGTCCACAATCGGATCCAGGTGCTTTGACAGGAACGAATAAGGGTCCATTGACCATTCAATTGTGCCATCGTCATTCTTTCGAATTAGGGCCCTCATAGAGTAAACCAACGGAACCAGGAACCCTTCTGGCGACTTTTTTTCGATCAGCTGATCGGTGAATTTAGCGGTAGCTTGGCGGGCACTCTTGTTCAAATTTGCCACCGCCTCAATTCGACCGTACCGAGCTCCGGACTTGTTGTATGCCCCTGGAAGGTGGCCCGCAATGAAGTCGTAGATCCGAGGCATGTCGGCGGCGAGTCGCAAAGCTGACTTGACTGGGATGCTGTCAAAACTAACTTCCGCACCCTTTCTTGAGGTTATTCCTGGGCAGGCCATGAATTCATCGAAACGGGTCACGCACGTGGCCTTCTGTGCATAAAGATTCACCGGCGAAGGAGAACCAACAGTTTTCCCGTCCTCCCCTACAGGTGCCATCTCGAGGGACATCAGTGGTATCCAAGCAAGGGCAACTAAGTCCGCTGCCTTAATTTTCCCACCGTCATTTTCTTTCCATTCAATTTTCTCGGCAATATCAGGGTCGATGAATCGCTTTAGCTCTTCGAAGTAGCCGGCCTGATTCGTCTTGGTAAAACCAGACAGCTGAACGTTATTGTTTCTGGCTTCTTGAATCTCTAGCAGCACGCCCTCAAAACGCTCAACTGCAACAGCGTCATCTGATGGGGGAACAATAAGTTCGACCCATACTTTGTGCTGCAGGGCTTCATCTCCGGACGATAGGTACGTCTCAAATTTAGCCAGATGCTTCGAGTGAATCTCCTTAAAGTCACTCCAGCGCTTGGCTCGTGAAAGTTCCTTCTGGTCCTTTGGGTCCTCCAGGGCCTTGTCTAATAGGAACATTCCAATTGCTAATAGATTGTGACCTCCGTCAAGCACTCCCTCGAGGTTTCGATTCTCAAAGGTAAGACCGAAGCGACCCTTACCATCCAAGGCCTCAAACTGACTTGAGCCGAGCAGGATTCCTTTGGACTTGATTGGATACAGATCTGGACTCATCTCCAGAGTCTCGATAATTGCGTTTGTCACTGGCCCAACTTTGGAATTCCTGGGATTGGCATCCAAATCAAGGGCATTAATTAGTTTGCCGATGTACTTGATTCGGACTAGCCCAGTGATTCGACGGGCGGTTTTGAGGAGTTGATCTCCCCCATCTTCGAACTTAATGTCTACGTCGAAGGTGCTTCTCTTTGTTGATTCAGACACAGTTGTGCCTCCATTCTGTTCAAACGATCCAAAGGACCGATATCTTTTTACGCCGCAACCTTTTGGAAACGACTAACTAAAGAATGTCACATTTTGATTCTCTGTCAAGCCTTAAGCAGATTTGCTAGTTTTTACCTCAGGGTCCACCTGCTAGGGGGTCAAATGAGCAAGAGAGTAGACCCGATCGTCGCTCGCCAAATCTTTTTAGATGCTGGGCTTGAACCCCTTGAGGACTTTCCGGGGACTAGGCAAGGGTGGCGCTCGCAATGCAGTATTTGTATGAGCGAAGTAAGACCGCATCTCCATTCGGTAAAGAAGGGAACCGGGTGCAGTGAGTGTGCAAAGAGAGCTTCTGCCCAACGCCAGCGTGAAAAGGGCTTGGCGACCGCTGTCGCAGTGCTTTCAGCGGCGGACCTTAGTCTTGTTGGCCAGTATTACAGTGCAAAAAAAGCCATTCACGTCAAATGCACCCTCTGTTCACGAGAGTTCACAACAACCCAAAGTTCAGTAAAAAGTGGGGCCATAAAGTGCGCGTGCAAGAAAGGGCCTAGAAATCCATTGGCTGAAACTCATCCCGACTTATTTAGCCAAATCCACAACACAAAAAATGTTGGCCTCGACCCGAGAAAAGTGGGAACTGGCATGCGGCAAAGAATTTGGTGGAAATGCTCGAGAGGTCATGAGTTTCAATCCAGCCCTGCTTCTCGAATCGCGGGAACAAAGAGGTGCCCAGTTTGTTCTGGCGCAAAAATCGTCAGAGGTGTAAACGACCTTGAGACGTTGGATCCGGGATTGTATAGCGAGTTAGCGAGCAACTCCCGCGCCACCGAAGGGCCAATTCACCCTCTCTCTAACAAGAAATATTCGTGGCTTTGTCGAAATAACCCCAGACACGTTTTCGAGGCATCTGTTTACAGTCGCAAGTCTGGAACAGGTTGCCCCTATTGCGCTGGTAAGAAGGTGATGGCTGGAGACAATGACCTGTCTACGACGCACCCTCAGCTCTCTAAAGAATGGCACGCGAAGAACTTACTTTCAGCTGAGCAAGTAGCTGCCGGGTCCCAGAAAAGGGCTCTGTGGCTATGCAGCCGAGACTCCAGTCACGAATGGGAAGCAGTAATCTCTTCACGCGCTAAAGGGCATGGTTGTCCGATTTGTGCCCACCAAAAGCTGAAAGTTGGATTTAACGACTTAGAAACTCTGCATCCTGAAGTTGCAAAGCTTTGGCATCCAACCATGAATGGGCAACTTCGGCCGTCGGACATACTCGGTGCGCCTATGCGGAATTACTGGTGGCAATGCCCCAAAAACACAGCCCACTATTGGAAGGCTCCGGCCAATCGGCTAGCTAGCCAAGGCGATGGTTGCGCTGTTTGTGCCAATAGGCAAATTGTGGTCGGAGAAAACGATCTAGCTAGCGTGAACCCCTCCATCGCATCGGAGTGGGCCCATGACTTAAACTACCTTGGCCCCTCCGAGGTCACTATCTACTCTCACGCTCGCGTTTGGTGGCGGTGCCAAAAGTATCGAGACCATGTTTGGCAATCCACTCCCGGTCATCGTGGGCGAGGCCACGGTTGCCCCATTTGCGCCGGAAGGTCCATTCATCAAGGCTTCAACGATCTCCAGTCACAAAGGCCAGAAATTGCTCGTCAGTGGGATGAGGAACTGAATGGAGACCTCAGGCCTTCCAACGTGTTGGTTGGAAGCCACATGAAGGCTTACTGGCGATGCAGTGAAGACCCTCGACACTCTTGGGCAGCAATAGTTAGCTCAAGGGTTCGAGGCAATGGATGTCCGATTTGCTCAAATCAGCTCACAGTCTCTGGAATCAACGACCTAGCAACCAAGTATCCGCACTTAATTTCGCAATGGGACTGGATTAGAAACACGAACTTAGACCCCACCAAGTTGTCTCCTGGCTCGACAAAGAAAGTTTGGTGGATATGCCAAAACTTCGACGACCACCACTGGGTCGCTTCCATTTCGAACAGAACCCGAATTGGATCAGCGTGCCCAATTTGCGCGAATCTTCAGATTAAGCCTGGATTTAATGACCTCGCTTCAAAACGGCCTGATGTTTCTGGTACCTGGCATCCAACTAAGAATCTGGAGATCACTCCAGAACAAGTTGCTCCAGGGACTAACTCATTGTTTTGGTGGCAGTGTCCCTCAGTCCAGGACCACATCTGGCGTGCATCAGTCAAGAATCGCTGCAAGGGAAAGGGTTGTCCAGACTGCACGCCGGCAGGGTATACCGCAAGCAAGACGGGCCACCTTTACGCACTGAAACACCCGCTACTTTCTGCGAAGAAAATTGGCATTACAAACTCACCAAAGGGCGAAGGGCGCCTCTTAAGCTTTGAAAGAAATGGGTGGCTGATTTTGAAGGTTTGGAGCTCGAATAACGGCATAGTGGCGCAGGCTGCCGAAACAAGACTCCTTAGGTGGATCCGTCAGGACAAGTCACTTCCGCCTTACCTTTCCAAATCCGATATGCCACGAACTGGTGGATGGTCCGAGACTTTTTCGGATGAGGGTGTGTCCGACAGGGAACTCATCGAAACGTGTGAGTCTGTTTTTAAAGAGGAGTTATCAAGGGCGAATGTATCCGGCGCAAATTGATTAGTGCCTAGTCCCAGGGTTGACCGAACTACCTAGACCCCACTTGAGCTCTCTCGAGTTTCAAATTGACTCCACGATTCCAAGTATTGATCGAGCCATCCATCCTTCATGAGAGGCATGCTAGATCTCACTCGACGCATTGAAGAGTCTTTTCGCGGCTGGCCGTTTCGCTTTGGTTCCTGAATCCAGAACTTGTGGTCAGAAGCCACTGCGGAAGCAATGATTTCGGAAGGAACAACGTACACATCCGAATTGACTTCACCCAACAGCACTAAACAAAAATACAGATCAGACTCAATTTGGGACTCATGTTTCGCGCCTAGAATCCAGCCGTTCCTAAGGGACCCTTCGGTAGTTTTCACTTGAATCCTAAAGCTGCCCTTACCGTCTCGATTTGTGACGACGATGTCGACTTTCTCTGTGCCACGTGGGGCGGGAGCGGCAAGGAGCCCTCGGCCCAGGAGCCTAGAAAGCACCAAGTGTTCGCCCGCGGCGCCGACTAATGCCTTATCTGATGCCATGTAGCCCCCTCACAACAATCCTATGCAGGGGATAAGAACGGAGAGTAGGTTCGGGCTTCATTGCCCTTCAAAGTTCCGCACCCCGAACTGCTCAGTCAAACACACCCGCGAAACTTAGGTTTTGCGGATTTGTGTTTTTAACTTAAGTGTTTTGTAAGTGTTAGTTGGTCATTGGGTCAGGAGGGGGCGTCAGGGAGTCTCCACCCATCAATCAGCTCTTCCTGGCTCGATGTCCAATCTGGCTCCCATTCTCCGTTGTAGTCGAACTCACCGCCGACCCAGAAAATTTTGCCTCTCGGGGGTGGGCTGCCAAAGATGGGCAAGTAGTAGCGATTCGATGCGGGACTTTCGTCATGGGCGTAGAACTGTCTATAACTTGCAATATACCCCTCTCTTTCTAGATAACGCAGGCTCCGAGTAACCGTTCGATCGGACCACCCAGCCTCCCCCGCGATACGGCTAATTGAAGGCCATGCGTATCCCAGATCATCGTTATAACGATCGCAAATGACATGAAGAACCGACTTTTCCGTTCCTTTTAGTCCGCGGAGCTCTCTGCACCAGTTAATTGCGTCTATTGACATGGAAACACTCCGCACTCACAGACCCAGACTTGCTCCTGGATTTGAAATCTGAAATCCGTGCATGCGTTGCAGTATCCGAGAGTCAGGCTCGTCGGATCAAAACCACTCCAATCAAGCACTTTTTACCTCCTCACCCAGAAAGCGAGCTGCAGAATCTGTTTCTGAGATGAAAGCGTCTAACTGACTGGCGTATCGAATACCAAGCCCCGCGACCCTAGGTGCATAGATTCGCTTTGTGATGTCTACACCACTGTGACCTAGGCCTTCACTAACGGCTTCTAGGGGAATGCCCGCCTCGAGCGCAATCACAGCCGAGGTATGGCGAAGGTCATGCAAGCGAATTTGCCGAATGCCGTTTTGCTTGCAGAAGCGAACGAAAACATTTCGCAGTGAACTCGGGACGAAAGCACTGCCGTCATCTTTATAAATAAGCGGATCTTCTGGTTCAGGAAGTCTCCCAACTTGCTCTGCGAAACGCCTCCTTGACTTATAGAGAGCTTTCAGAACCTCATTGCTGCAATAGACCGTTCTTTTTGAAGACTTGGTCTTCGGTTCTTGGGTGTAGGTGCCGCGGGAAACAACGCCGCCTTTCCAGGCCCTCGACGTTACAGCCGTTTTTGAGATGTCAAGTGTCTTCTGTGACTCGTCAACGTCTCTCCATCTAAGTGCTGCTACCTCTCCCCTACGAAGGCCTGTAAAGAGACAGAGCACCAGAAATAGATGCAGCTCACCGCCTTCGGCGGCCTTCAAGGCATCTCGTACTTCTGAGAGATCCCATGGCCTTTGCACAAGCGTTTCACCTCCGAGCGAGGCTCTAAATGGTTTTACTAGCGAGGCGGGGTTCTTTTCAGTCAACTGCTCACGCCTAAGAAACTCATAAAGGCTGCTTATTCGAGTGCGAATCGTGTTCGCAGTAGAGATGGACAAGCCCCGATCGAGTAGCTTTCGAAGAAGGCGACGAACATCAGCTGGGGATACCTCGTCTATAGCTCTTGCACCAAAGTCGGGTCCAAAATAGTGCCCTAATTGGTAGGCATACTCGCCAATCGTTGTGTCCTTTATAGTTCCCTCTAAGGCAACCAGATATCGACTTATCGCCGCTTCAACTGAAACGCCCTCATGGGCCGATTTAGGGGCTCTCAGGGCCTCCAGTGCGGCAGTTGCACGCTCATAGGCGACACTCTTCACAGGGTGCCTGCGCTGGACAGTAATGGGCTTTTGTCCCAGCCTCCTAAGCCGAGCTTGGCATACCCATCGCTTGTCTTTGCCGCTGCCTGTGGGCCAGATACTGATGATTGGCTCGCTCATTAGCAACCTCCCATCATGCGCTCGAATCTCTCGAGTTCTGTGGAGGTAATTCGGGTGCAGCCGCGGAGCTTTATACCCTGCAGGTGACCCTGGTTCAGCAACCTATATACGGTTGCTCTTGATACTTTGAGGTGGTCTTTCGCCACCTCGCTTACTGTGTAGAACATTTGTCCTACCTTTCTTAGTAGGGCACATCGAATCGACCACCTCCTTTCTGTCTCTCTAGGTTGTGAATTTTCAGTTGAAAGAAAATTCAAGAATTCGATTGCGCAATCGCGCGGGTGGATCGTTATGTGCTTATTTATTTTTGGACTTGTATATTCGAACAAGTTTTCGACATCTCGCGAACTAATCCCGGCGTGTTCGAGGTCAGTTTGGAATTTCTGGCTTAATTTCTGGCTTAATCTGCCCATTTGTAGCTCCTTCGTTTATAGAAGGGCTCATCGCTTTCCCAGTAAATTGCTGGGCTCTAAGAGAGCCACCTGCCAGAATCGAACTGGCGACCTGCTCTTTACGAGAGAGCTGCTCTAACGACTGGGCTAAAGATGTCACTGCCCCTATCTAACTTTTACCCATGACAAACATTCAGTTTCCACAGTCACCGGCTCAGGTTTACCGTGAGACAAAGGCACAGGTTGTTTCCTACAACACAGGTGTTGTTCTCAGGATCATCTGGGAGGTTTCAAAGCCAATCTTGAAGTGGGCATTGGTTATTTCATTAGGACTGCTTGCAGCAACCTTCTACTTCATTTGGCAGCTTGTCTTTGGAACCATGAAGAAATAAGCCTGGAGGGGTCCGGTATCTCCTTTCTGTTCGGTTGGTATCCCTTTGTCGGCCGGACCCCTCCTTTTCTCAGTTGTCCCTAAGGGCAAATCGTCCTAGGGTGGAAAAGCCGAACGGGGGGTTCGATGAAGAGATTTGTTGCCATTGCAGCTTCAATGCTGCTAATCATTTCCTTTGCCACTCCCGCCCAATCCGCAGGTGTGAAGTACTCGGTCTATCAAAAGACTCTGTCTGCCTTTAGCTCAACCGCAACCACCCTTACCGCCCAGCAAAAGGCTCAGGTCAAGGCTGCAGTTGATGCCAACCCAACAGCGGAAAAGTTCGTCTGCACAGGCATTAG
>Ga0222715_10002914_pt1 | contig 15455 bp, 20 predicted proteins | sample C33_9DmetaG_FD_165056 | JGI IMG/M metagenome (GOLD analysis project Ga0222715, IMG submission 165056) | Estuarine water microbial communities from San Francisco Bay, California, United States - C33_9D | ecosystem: Environmental > Aquatic > Marine > Unclassified | place: USA: California...
TGGTTTCATTCAGATGTACCAAGACTATACACGCTCGGAAGAGATGGATGAAAAATCAAAGAATGCTGTCCTGTTGAGTCTTCTCGCAAGTTGTCTCTGGCTTATTTACCAATCGCGAAAATATGGTATGAACTTTACAGTTGCATACACGACACTGGGTCTGGTTCTCCAATTATATCTCCTCAACAAGATCTTAGTTAAAGAGAATGAGAAAATTCAAGACAAGAAACTATGATTTCAACGATAAGACAACCAACTCTCACTCGTATGCGTCTTCGTCCACCGCGGCCAACGCGGAAATACCTTACTCATGCAAAGAAAAGGAATGCTCTTGACTTTGCAGAAGTTGTGAATGGACGTGCGTCTATGTATGGTGTTGTATTTGGTGGTGCGAACTGGGCTCTCACTGGACTTGGTATTACACAACAGATGCAATATCTACCCTTTCAAGCACTCGCATTTGTATCTTGTGGTCTTGTAGTCGCGAGTATGAACAATGCCCAAGAAAAACTTACAAAAGCCCAATTTGAAGATTGGGCAACGCGTGATACTGGGCGTGCTTTCATGTTAATCTTTGCATTGATGACTCTATATGGTTAAAGAATTACAGCTTCGTCACTATATAATGAAGCCAGTTCTTCGTTCAAGTGTTAAAGCTACCACGGTTAAGAAACTTCCAGTCAAGGGAGCTCTTGATAGTCGTATGACTAAAGCTGCTCGTTTTGTTGAGACTGTGAACGGACGAGCGGCGATGCAAGGTGTTCTTTGGGGTTCTCTTGACTGGGTGAGATCTGGTGAAAATATTCTTCAACAATGTGAAGATCCGATGTATGCTGTGGCTGCAACGGGTGTTGTCACAACATTAGCCGTAGCATCGCTTATCACAGTCAAGGATTTTGGTAAAGAGGAATATTGGTCATTCACTCCCGAGGCTGAACTCAAAAATGGGAGATTAGCCATGCTTGGATTTACTGCCCTATTGGGATTGAGTGCCATGTAATTTACAAAATCAATCATTCTTATTTTTTCGTCTATTGTAAATGTTCCTGCCCTACGTATCATGTAGGCCAAGAGCATCATGAGAATATAGATATTATATACAATCGGCTTCATTCCCTAAATCTATCCAACTTAAATATTTGCTGAAATTTTCTTTGGTCGCATCATGAACACGGAACCGAGAAGTGTCATAGTGAAGAAAGCGGTACTTAACCCTGAGTACGTCTTTTCGGATTGTTTGGCATTCTCACACTTTACAGCCCAGTTGAGAGCCGCGGCGCTACCGACGAGACCCATTATAGAGTAAATAAGAGTAAAAATGGCGAGTTCATTTTTAGCGAACTTCATCACTAAAAGAGTAAATGGAATTGTGAGACCAATCGTGAGGGTCGCAGCCAAATACTTATTAAGATTTTCTTGAACTGACTTACCCTTCATAGCTTCACACTTGGAATAGATACTCATACCAATCGCGGAAGTGATCATGTAGAAGAAGCCAAGAAAGAGTATCATAGCAACGGTACCCCACTTTATTTCAAGTTCAAGCTTACCGGAAGCAATATTTTTCGCTCTGTTGTACATCGCTGAAGCACTCTGAGTTGCTGTGATGTCGGACATTTATTATACTTATAGAAATTATTCCTGTAAGTACTAAATGAAATTACCCGAAGTAATTTTTGTGAAACACTGCCCCAACCTCGCGCCTGAGAGGAAGACCTTCCTTGAAGAACATCTCAAGGAAAGAGTGCCTATCAAGAATGTGCGATGGTTTGAAGACTATAATCACGATCACCCCTTCGTTGAATGGCTCAACGCCAAGTATAATCTTCCTTATGGACCTAAACTTACAAGTAACTTTGTGAAGACTCTCATGATGATGAAACAAATGGTAGATGAAAACATTGAAAGCGCTCTTCACATTGATGATGATGTAACTTTTCACAAAGATTGGGTAAAGTATTTTGAAAGTATCCCCGATGAAACTAAAGATATTGGATTTCTTAATCTGGGAACTTCGCCATTTTTCAATCTCAAACCAATGTTGGGTGAATTATATCAACTTCCAAATAATGGTGGATGTGAATGTACTTGGTGGACATTGGAACGTGTAAAGAATTTCTTACAAGATCTAAACCTTGAAGAAGCATCTGATATCATTATATATGGCTACATGATGTCAATAAAAAAGCCAATGCTTAATATGCCCCTATGTCATCAAACGTCTGATCTATTGAGAATGAGTACACTTGATCACGAAACCCGAAAATCTTCAAATTGGATAGCATACGTTCAAAATTATAAGAACCTTCCAAAACATGATTTCAATAAACTCTGTGAGGAATACAAAGAGTTTGAGGAAAAGCGACGAAAAGTTGAAGATAAGTTTGAAGAAATTTATGGAAAGCGAGTGGATATTAAAAATGTCAAGTATATTCTTAATAACGACCCAGATCACCGGTTAAATATTTTAGACTTTGAACTCTTAGTTGAAAACAAAGTGGATGTTTGATCTTCCATAAGCACCCGCGCTATACCCGAATGTTGACAGATCTGTCATATCTTGATTACCCGCGGTTATATAGAGATGCTTACATTTAGCTAACAAGAACCAATCCAAGTAACATGCATATCGTTGCTCCTTCGTAACGTCATAGTTCTTGAGTGTGTCACATGTGTACGTAAGAACAATGTCATGCTCAAGAGTTACAATTTTATCTGGAAACTTTTCCTTAAACATGTCCTTAATTTCCTGGCTATCACTCGCCAAAAAGAATTTGGCATCAGTTGTTTCAACAATTTCAATAAACTTTTGTATAGCTGTATCCTTCGCAAAATAGGCTTTTTTAATTTCACCACTTTCATCTACACCGTGACATCCTATATTTTCAGAGTCTTTTGAACAAGCACCACGTCTAATGTGTATACCATAGTCTACACCGTGATCATACTTGTGTATAAGTTCTTCAAGTTCGGTACTTGGTTTTATAATGTGTCTTAAATTTGAATGAACGTGATGAAAATATGTAGGATTTATAACAACTCTGTGGTCAAACTTATCTTCGTTTGGGTCATCCGTAATACCAAATCCACTAAATTCAACACCACGGTCTACATTGAGTAAGCTATTGTACACACGGGGTGTTGGTGATCTAAATACGAGATCAGATAAACATAGAGCAACATTACCCCACCCCATTGATTCTGGGAGATAAAAGGTTGTCATTATATGGTTATGGCTGATGTATTCTTTAATATTTTAGGAATTGTACAAGATCTTCGCGAGTCTTTTTCTGTGTCCATCCAAGTTCTTTGAGTTTTTTGGCGCATATGTGATATCTCTGATCATTAAATGGCCTGTCTTCTACATAATCAATCCATGCATCATAATCCTCAGTTTCTTTTATTGTTTTTATGATGAGCTGTGTTACATCCATCACACTCATTTCATCATCGGATGCGATGTTATAGACTTCCCCAGTCTTTCCCTTTTTCCATACTGTTTCAACTGCGTCAACGACATCATCTACATGCATAAACGCGCGACGGACTTTTGCGCTATTTACGCCATGGATTGTACATTTTTCATTATTTTTTAAAAGACGCACAAACTTTGGGATAAGTTTTTCTGGATATTGATTTGGGCCGTACACGTTATTACATCTCAAAATTTTAATATTCATATTGAATGATTCAATATATGACATTACGATCATTTCAGCAGCAGCCTTGGACGCGGAATATGGATTAGTTGGTCGCAAAACACCTGTAGCTTCTGTAAAGGGTTCATCTGTTTTGGATTCACCATACACCTCATCTGTGCTAAAATGTATAAATTCAACATTTGGTATATGTCTGCGACACATTTCAACGAGTGTATGCGTCCCATATGTATTGTCTAAAGTGAAACCGAGTGGACTTACAAATGAATTATCCACGTGACTTTGCGCGGCAAAGTGAAATACATAGTCAAACTTATATTCCTTAATAAGATTTTCAAGAAATCCAGCACTACATAAATTACGGTGTACAAGTGTAGCTACACCTGATTTGACATTGTGTATATTTGAGCAATAATCAAGTTTGTCTATATTGATAAAATGTATATCTGGGTGGCGATCCTTCATTATATTTAGAAAATTGGATCCAATAAACCCACACCCACCAGTTACAAGCGCATTAGGCATTTATAGTAAAGTTCATAATTGTTTTAAGTATTTTAATGAAAATATTTACCACGCTTGCGTCCAGCAAAACTTTTTAACAAGTCGCATACACGATCAACATCCTCTAACGTGAGTCCGTGGTGTGCGCCAAGAAGAAACCCGTTCTTCATAATTTTATCGGCATTTTCAAAGTCTTCCAGGTATTCTCTGAACGCTGGGTGTCTTGTAATGTTACCCGCAAATGTCACACGGGTTTGAACTTCATTGTCCTCCAAGTATTTGACAAGTTCAAGACGATCTGGACATTGTAAGGGGATCGCAAGCCAATTGGGTGTCACTGAATCATCTGGGAGTGTATAATATGGACAATCCTTGAGGTTTTCTATGTATCGTTCAATCATTTGACGTCGTGTGGCAAGGAAACCTTCCAATTTATCAAGTTGAACGAGACCGAACGCGGCATTCATCTCACATGCTTTGAGATGATACCCAGCGACACCATAGAGGAACTTCCAGTCATATGGGATACCATCTACGGAGTGATTGAAGCGTTCACTTGGTTCTTCAATATTGTCACCGATACGTCCCCAGTCTCTGAACATTAGGGCCCTCTTGAGGTGTGCGTCATCATTGAACATCACCATACCACCAACACCACCCGCGGTGATCACATGACTTGCGTAGAAACTTGTTGTGGAAATGTCGGTACATTCATTCTTTGTGATAGTATCCGCAGAGTCCTCAAAGAGAGTCACACCTGGAAAAGCCTCACGGATAGCTTGCCAATTTGGAACATTACCAATGAGGTTTGGTAGGATGATACACTTTGTTTCTGGTGTGACAACCTTTTTGAGATCCTCAACACTTGGAACGTATGTATTGAGACCCACATCACAAAATACTGGTTTGAGACCAAGTTGTAGAAGGGGTGCCACAGTCGTAGAGAATCCACACGCCGGGGTCACAACTTCAGAACCCTTTGGGAGATTGAGAGCACAAAGACCTAATAAAATCGCACTACTCCCAGAGTTTACAAAAAGTCCATGTCTCTTCCCGAAGAGCGCAGCAACCCGTTTCTCAAATTCCACAGAACGATCACCAAAGCCAGCGAGCCAGCCATCGCGCAGGCAAGCCTCAACGGCTTTAATTTCTTCCTCCCCATATGATTCAAATTTGTTGGGCGCATACCAGACTTTTCTTGGCATTTGGTTAAAGAGTACGCTAATCTTTAAATCAAATGAAAGTGTGTGTATTAGGTGCGGGTGGATTTGTGGGTAAGAATCTATTAAGGGATACCGATTGGATTGGAGTTACACATAATGACTTGGATCTCACAAATCAAAAAGCCGTTGAACACTATTTCACTACACATAATTATGATGTCGTCATTCACTGTGCGGTCATAGGTGGAAGTCGTCTTAAACCCGATGACGGGGATGTTATCCATAAAAATATTCTAATGTTTGAAAACGTTGTTAGAGTATTCAAAGGCAAGGTGTTGTACTTTTCAAGTGGCGCAGCACTTCGTGGAAATCCGCCAATTGATCCATATGGTCTCTCAAAGTGGATCATAGATAGACGAATTGAGACGATTGAGGACGCCCACTCCTTACGTATTTGGGGGTGTTACGGACCTGGCGAACTTCCAACGAGATTTAGTGCGGTGTGCCGAGAAAAGGGGCACGTTATCATAGAGAAGGATAGATATTTTGATTTTATTGATGTAGAAGATGTTATCAAAGTTGTACGTGACTATGTACAAGGCAAGAGACACGACAAGGACTATAATCTCGTGTATCCAGAAAAATTACTTCTTTCCCAATGGGCGGAGCGTTTTGGTGCGACTTGGGAAATCAAGGACAATGAGGAGCTTGGTGAAGGATATCACGCGTAAATTATTTTAGAAGTTATACCATTGTCTATCTTTATAGATTGACCCGTTATAGATGTATTTTCAAAACATAGTAGATAACACATTCTACATACATCATCTACATTTACAAAGTATGGTGTCATTTTTTCCAGTTCATCTATTGATAATGTATTCCTGGTCATTTCATTATCAATTGGACCTGGTAAAATAGAATTAATGAGTATGCCCTGTTCATATAGGGTTATACTTGAAGCCTTTACTAAACCACTTATAGCACTTTTGGAAACACTATATGATAATTTATTGACACGACCCCTTTCTTCCATAATAGAACTTATAATACACAATCTCGCACCAGATCTGATTTTATTATTTGATAGTAAGTAATCTAATGATTTTACTATACTATTTGCGTTCACATTCATTGACGTATCATATATGTCATAATTTAATGAACCAATTGAATCATTATGGTTAAATCCAGAACACCATACTATAGCTTCTATATCATTATAAGACTTTAAACCCAACAGATTATTTGGTTCTGTCATGTCATATTCTTTTCTTGTAACTTCCGTTACTGTTTTACCTTTATTTTTAAAGTGGTTGGATACAGAACTTCCTACAAATCCACTTGATCCAAAGATTAAAATCATAAGTTATCAATATAGAAATAAATCCTTTTAACCATATTTAAATCGGCGATAGTTCCTACCATGTGAGATGATCCATGTTCAACTTTGATAAGATTTAAAATATCACCTTTCATCTTCTTATCATTGTGTAGAATTGTAAAAAATAATTCTTCGTCATACTTGATATGCTTTGAATATCTTTTCATTTTTTCGGAAAATACCGAATATCTTGAAATATCCTGTCCAAAATAACAATCAACTACATACATACCAAGTAAAACTGCGATTCCGTGTGGTATTTTAAAATCGGATAGTGTCTCAAATACATGCCCGAACGTATGACCATAGTTTAGAATGGGTCTCACTGTATTCTCATATTCATCTTCCTCAATTACACTCTTTTTTATATTTAAACATGTTTTTATGGAGTCATCCAAATGTGTAATATTCCAAGGAATATTGGCAATTGAAAATAGTTTTAGTATTTCTCCTACACCAGAATCCAAGTCACTTTTAGATAATGTTTGTAAATACGCGGTATCTATAGTAACTTCGTTTGGTGGATACATGGTACCAATTTGATTTTTCATTCCTTTAAAATTTACATTTACTTTAGAACCAATGCAACTATCACACATAGATAGGAGAGTTGTGGGTGTATAATTCCACGATACACCCCGTTTATACATTGAAGCTGCCATACCAGATACATCTTGTGTTATACCACCACCATACACATGCATCACATCACTCTTTTTCACATTGTATTCAGATAACTGGTCAATAATCTGCAAAACGCAGTCCATATTTTTGTTATCTTCAACTGCGTCTACGGTGATAACTCTATCAAAATGTGATACCACATCATACAATTTGGCCACGTTCTTGTCTATGACCAAGACATCATTCTTTTGTATTTTTGGAACATTCGTCCCAAAGTGTACAGTGTAATTTTTAGATCTTGACTTTACGTGAATGAGGTTAGTATGTGTTGTATCATATTTTAAAATTTTACCACCAACTGTAAAGGACATTATATTTATTTATCTGGAAATCTTTATACATTTGAATTAAACATAAAGAGATTGATCGTGATGAAATAAATGCAAGTCAAATTGCTAAATAATCTATCCTTGTTGAAGAAGTGTGGTGCGGTAGGTGTAAAAACTTCTTTTGAAGATGAGGGTGCGCATCCAATGAATGTGTATAAATTACGCACATTTACCAACAAGGTTGGTTTAGATTTAAATTTAAAAATTGGTGGCGCAGAAGCAAAGACTGATTTTAATATGGGTATTGATATTGGCGTTGATGGTATCGTTGCACCAATGATAGAGAGTGAATTCGCACTTTCAAAGTTTACGTCATTTTCTAAAAACATAGATATCACGCGCGGTATAAACATTGAATCTAAACAAGGGGTTGATAATGTAGACTCTATGTTGAATTCCATACACATTGATCCAATAGACTATATATGTATAGGTAGAGTGGATCTCGCTTCATCATATAATAAGTCAAGAGGTTTCATAGAGAGTGCGGAGTTTAGAAATATTGTGACAGATACACTCATCAAAATAAAAGACAAAAATAAGAAGACGTGTATGGGTGGTTCGCTAGATCTTCAAAGTTACGATTTCATACGGTATCTCTATAAGAATAATCTCATTGACAAAGTTGAGACGAGATATATAATTTTTAAAGTAAATGATACCTTTTTGAATAATTTTGACGAATGTATAATCCAAGCACACAAATTTGATTACGAATATATGAATATGTTATGTAGTATAGGAACTATGGGTACTAAAGAATATTCAGATAGACGTGATTTTATTAAAAATCGCATTGATAAGTATTAAACTCGTTTTACAAACATATTTTCTTCAAGTGTTTCATCATTTAAAAATGGAGTCATATCCTCGTATGGCATATTTTTAAATGTACCGTCGGGCATAGGCTTGTTTGACACCCGCGGTGTTCTCACCTGTTCGTTACAGACAATTTCAACTATGATTGGTCCGTCATTGTGTTCTATGTAACGCACATCTTCATCACTTTCAACTTTATAGTACGGTATATCATATGCTTTAGCAACTTTCTCAATATTACAAAAAGTTATGTCACTTTTGGCACTTGTCCCAAACTCCCGATTGAAGACTGTATTTTGTGTAATTTTGATTGCCCCATATCCACTATTATTAAAAACCATAACAGTAACTGGTAAGTTGTGATGCTTCAACGTCTGTAATTCCTGTACATTAAATTGAAACGAACCGTCACCCAATATAGAATACACACGCTTCTTATGTGTGGATGCACCTATGGCAACAGGCATTTCGTATCCCATATCTCCGTGACTACTTGTAATAAACCGATCTCCCTCTTTGTATTTGTACATATGCCATATTACACAATAAATTGAGCCAGATGATGCTGTAACTATAGAATTGCCATCCTTTTCTTGAAAAAATGTATTGAGATGTCTATATGGACATACAAGAGGACCTGATTTTTCAGGCAATTCGCGTGACCATTCGTTTTTCCACTTGAATGTTCGTTCCAGCCATAGTGGATCTATGTCACAGTGTGGTAACTTTAATTCAAAGAATGTTTTAAGATCCATATGAAGTTTAACATCAATCTTCTTCTCATTGAGAAATTCAGTTGTATCTATATCCACATAAACGATCTTGGCCTCTCTCGCAAATAATTCACGTTTATATCCAGTAATACTCTTTGATAGTCTACATCCAAGACATACTATAAGATCCGCATTTTGAATCGCAAAATTACCAGATCTGTTTCCAAGAATGCCAACTTTACCAATATAATCATCTCCCAAGTCACTACCAAAATAACTTACAACATATGGAACTGTGTGATGTTTTATAAACTTTTTAAATTTTTCGTGGGTCTTTGAGAGATGAATACCATTACCCGCGAGAACAATGGGCCTTTTTGATCGTGACCAAATTTCCAGGAATTCAGTTGGAAATGTATCACAAGTATTATCCACGAATGGTACACTCGTTAAATGTACTTCGGGTACTTGCATAGATTGTACATCTACGGGTATAGATAACCAAACAGGGCCAAGACGCCCTGTTGTCAAGTTATCATAGCATTCTTGAAGAACTCTATGTGTATCTTCGGGTTCTGTAAGCTCCACTGCATACTTTGTGATACCCTTGACACACTCAACGATATCACAATCTGATCCAAAATAACCCCGCATCTTACCACCATATGTCCGAATATTATCATCGCGGTGTACTTGACCACTGATGAAGAATACAGGGACGCTATCTTGATACGCAATCAGACATGGTGTAATTGCATTCGTTGCACCACATCCAGATGTGACACAACAAACACTTGGATTATGCTCATAGGACGACCACCCAAGTGCTGCATATCCCGCAGGTTGTTCGCCGTGGGTGTACGTGACATCAAATTTCTCACCAAACGAATCATTCATATGCATTGAATATCCACCCGTGACAGAAAAGCATTTTTGAATTCCGCGCTCTATGAGAAAGTTTGTGACATAGTCGGAGACTTTCATTATATTTCATATACTGATAAGCTTTAAATTAAATTACAAGGAATCGTAGTATTCACCCTGTTTATTCTGGCGCTCTACGGTTTTGATATGAAGTAGGGATACGAGGGGCTTGGCGTCTACCCGAGCAACATTTTGAGAACCAGTCAGTCTCTCATGAAGATCATTTTCCCATTTGATTTCACCGTTATTCTTATAATAACGTCCTTGATAATCTGGAAAGTTAATCCAACCCATCTCATTGAGTTGAAACTTGTGTTTGTCAAGCCATTCCGCGGTGTACCCTGGACAGATGTTGATTCTTGGGATGTACATAATATCACCTTCAAATGTCTTGATATTCACTATAAGTGCTTCTTGTGGCATCTCATCGGCGTCAATAACAAAGATGTAGTCACCTGAACACTTGGTTGCGTGATAGTTGCGATGATCAGAAAACTTGCCATCAAATGCCCGTTCGTTCACAACAATTTTATCACCATAGGAATCCAATACCGTGCGAACTTCTGAAGTCACATTCTTTGAATCAACGAGAATGTTAACCTCATCTTCTGCATCCTTTACCTTAAGGAGAAAGTTCACGAGAGACTCAAGTTCACGGTGTTCGTTGCACACGCAAATGGCATATGAAATCTTAACCATTTATAAGTTAAAGTGATCATTCTTTTAAATAGTATAATGAACTATATTACATATTCTCTATGGGGTGACAATAAAGTCTATACCTATGGCGTCATTGAAAATGTCTTAGATGCCAAAAAGTACTATGAGGGATGGATTGTTCGTGTACACTACAATGATACCGTTCCTTCAAATATTATAGATTGGCTAAAGACCCAAGACAACGTTGAAGTTATTCATCACCCAGGTACAATAAAGAAGGCTTCAAATACCCTTTGGCGCTTTGAAGATCTCTTCATCAAAGACGCTATCACTATTGTGAGAGATGCCGATTCAAGAATTACCGAAAGAGAGCTTATTTTGGTGGACGATTGGTTAAAATCTGATAAGGATTTTCATATTGTGAGAGATCACAAACATCACATGTGTCCAATTGGAGCTGGTGCATTTGGTGTGAGAAATAACTGTCTTGAATATATTGGTATTCCAACTGGTACTACAAGTGTAAACGAAGCACCACTTCAGTTTGTACCAGGTTTGGCACTCATGAATGCTTTTTTGAAAGATTTACTTGAACACAGAAATGAGTATATTGTAGATCAAATATTTTTAGCTCAATACATATACAAATACATTGCGAGCAAAAGTATGGTTCATTGTAGTCACAACGCATATGAACCATTTGCAAAAAGAATTCACCCAGTTGAGACTGGCTTTGTCGGTGAGGTTGTGACAGAATGTCCGAGAGCCGCCGAAATTATGGGTGACTCTGAGACAAAGTTTGAACGCGTTGGATCATATTAAAGAGTTGAGAAGTTTATTATGAAATGAAAGTCTGTGTCCTCGGGGCTAATGGGTTTCTGGGTAGGTATTTCATGAATAAACATCCAGATTGGTTTGGTGTTACTCGTAAAGATTTTGATCTTACAGACCAAAAACAAACCGAAGCCTTTTTCAATAAAAATAAATTTGATGTCATTGTTCATTGCGCTGTTCTAGGTGGTAGTATGATAATCGTAGAAGATGGTAATGTTACATATAAAAATATATTGATGTTTGAAAATGTTGTGAGAGTTTTTAAGGGTAAATTGTTATACTTTTCAAGTGGTGCGGGTGTTAGAGGTGATCCACCCACTGATCCATATGGTCTTTCTAAATGGATCATAGATAGACGTATTGAACATTTAAGCAACACTTATACACTCCGTATATTTGGATGTTATGGGTCTGGTGAACTAGATCCTCATAATAGAGATCGTTTTAAAACTATATGTAAACAAAATGGACACATCGTAATTGATAAAGACAAATATTTTGATTTTGTAGATATCGAAGACGTGAGGAAAGTTGTATGCGAATATATACATGGCACTAGAAATGATAAGACATGTGATATAGTCTATAAAGAAAAGAAACTATTATCCGATTGGGCTACATATTTTGGTGCTACTTATGACATAATTGATAAAAATGGATTGGGAGATTCATATATTTCTCAACGACTTAAATTAATGTAAGACGGTTTATCATTGTACATAAATAATTTGAATACTTTATCCGTTATAATATTTGGTTTATAAAGTTGAATATTTTTTAATGACGACATGACATTCATGTCATCACCAGCCCAATGGGATATACCATCATGTGAATAATCGTCACCACGCCCAGATCCCACTAGTTTAACATTTACCATTTCGTAATTCAGATAATTTCGTATCAACTCAAATGGTCTGTATAAAAGGAATGGAGTAATTGAGTAACACACTGGGATGTATCCAGATTGCGCTAACCCAACTGCTATACCTACCATTAACATTTCGGATGAACCAATGTTAATCGCACGTTCGGGAAAATCTTTTCGAATATCATTTAAAATACCGTATCCTAAATCCGCTGTGATTAAAAAGATACGATCATCTTTTTTCATTGCATCATGAAGTTTTTTGGCAAACTCCTTGCGCATTGTTATATGAGTTAATCATAATGTCTTTATCCTCTTTAGATAAAATGTGATAATGAGATTGAAGTCCTTTCAAAAATTCAAAATCTGGGTTTCTAGTAAACCAGATATGTGTTCTCCAATTAAATACTTTTAAACGAAGCCACAAATACCATGTATTTACTTTGTCATAAGCTGAGTATCCATTGACATTTACATGAACTTTACAATTTGTGAGATTGGCATTTCTAATGTAAGCTAATGATTCCCATACAGAACCTTCTGCACATTCACCATCTGAAACTATAACATGCACATCTCTTTTTCTGTCCGCGATAGCGTAACCAACCGCGATAGTTATACCCGAACCAAGAGAACCAGTTGAAACATGGATACCATTTTCTACATCTCTATTTGGGTGCACTCCATGTTTTTTATATAAAGCATCTGCATTCTTACCTTCATACTTTTCCAATGCAGTGTATAGAGCTATCCCAGCGTGACCAGAACTTAAAACCACAATATCATCCTTTTTTTTATGTTTATAAATATAATCTAAAATTGGGACTGTTGTTAAACAGCTGCCAATGTGACCAATTTTATTGTCAAAGGCAACCTCAATAACACGTTGTTCCATTTAATTACTTAGCTCCTGTATCTTTAAATACGTAAAGAGTATCCTCATACCGCGACGGTAAAACGCTGTATCTATATCCAACATTATCTAATATTTTCTCAATCTTTTTTCGGTTACTGATGAGGTCATCTACCCAATTCATATCGGACCCAGAATATGTTGAATGAACTTCAATAAACATTTTATCTATCTTATCATACACAGGTTTTAGTGTTTCTTCGGTAATAGCGATCATTTCGGAACCCTCAATATCTATTTTACAGAAATCCACATGATCAATGTCATGTTCTTTTAGTAAAGTTTCAAAAGTTAATCCCCTAACAGTTACCTTATTCTCTTCGGGTGGTGATTCACCCACAGCTGTACCACGACCCTTAATGAGTGAATTTTGTGTTGAGTTTTGGTTACATGTATAAAATTCTACATTCTCATTTTTATTGGAGAGTGCAGCTTTCACAAGTTTTATATTTTCATACTTTCCACAAATTTTTTCAAATAGCTTTTGATGTGAGGGTGTTGGTTCAATAGAAATAACTTTAGATGCAGAATCTTTTGCATACAATGAAAATAATCCTATATTTGCACCGATGTCAAGAATAACTAAATTTTTTTTATCTTTTAGAAATGGATCGTACATTCTATCATTGTTGATTTGGTGTATAATAATGTTTGCACAAGATGTACGATCAAAAATATGGTCGGTTATTTCTTTGTCGTGTAAATCTAATTTGACGATATTACCCGAAGAACTAATAATTGACATATATATACATAGTCATCTATAGTCTTTAACTTAAAGATTACTTCATTTTTTTAGTAAATGTTTGTATTAGTCACTGTAAATGATGAAAAATATAAACCATTAGCTGAATGGACAGTTCATAAGAATAGAAAACTTTACTGCGAGAAACATGGTTATACCCTATATCATCTTGAAGATGGTGCGGAATCTATTATTGGTAAACCTGTGACAGCTGGAAAGATTCCCATCCCCGAAGATCACATCCCAATTGGATGGGGTAAGTTTTACGCAGTTAGAAATGCCATGCAGCAATATCCAAATGCTGAATGGATTTTTTCATCTGAAACAGACTGTATGATTACAAATATGAACATTAAACTTGAAGATATCGTGGCCGCTCACACGCATTCAAATACACACATTCTCGTATCTTCGGATTGTAGTGGTACAAATTGTGGTAATATAATGATTCGTAATTCACCAATTGGAAGAGCCTTTTTGGATACAATTATTGTGGGTGAACCTCTCTATCGTCATTGGTATCTCTTTGAAAATCAACTCATTCAGGACATGTTAGTTGGACACTATTTTTGGGATGAACACATGAAACCTGGTGGGTCGTGTTGGTCAGATGTTAGTAATGTTCTTCGTCAGCGAGTCATGAATTCATACGATTATAAAAATCTACCAGCTGTCAAAGATAGACCAAACTACAACGATATCTGGGGTGAAAGTGGACAATGGCAGGAGGGAGACTTTATGATACAGTGGCCAGCCACCAGTCTTGAATATAGAATTAACGCAGCTAAAGAAATGTTTGCTAAACTCAAGTATGATGAATGAATTTCATGCGGAAATTAAGGACAAGTGTGATGGACTTGAAACTCGGTTGGATGAAATTGCCGCTGATATTCGGAACCTTCCATTTGACTATAAATTGGTTGACGTCTATAGTAACATAGATGGGGAAATGTATGATATTTATGAATGGTACGATTCAGCGAAGGATACGATTCAGAGATATCTCAAAGAAAAGGAGGCTATTGAGAAACGGATTCAGGAATTGGATGTTAAAACAAAGACACTTAACAATGAGGTTCAGAATCTCAAATTACAAGAGTTTTCTCGTGCCCGACACGGAGGCTCGTATTCACAATTACATTGTAACCCACATCTTTGAGATTTTTACAGAATGCAACATCTTCCGAGCACATATCTCTTAATAACTTACCATCTTCAGTTTCTATCTCAATAAGTGGATAACTAAAGTATGGATA
>Ga0222715_10002917_pt1 | contig 15454 bp, 18 predicted proteins | sample C33_9DmetaG_FD_165056 | JGI IMG/M metagenome (GOLD analysis project Ga0222715, IMG submission 165056) | Estuarine water microbial communities from San Francisco Bay, California, United States - C33_9D | ecosystem: Environmental > Aquatic > Marine > Unclassified | place: USA: California...
GGCCGTTTGCTACCACCGTTAAGCTTATGCGGAAACTCTGTCTGCATACGCCGATCCAGTTCATTATAGTACTCATCGCTCTGCGGGTCAAACCCTTCGTTCTCGACAAGTTTTTTATGTATGCCAAAAGCCGCATAAGTCATGGCTTCATCCGAGCCAAACCAGTTGTTTCGCTGAGCCCATTGCTCCGCTTTAGGGTCTGGCCTGCGAGGCTGTTGTTGCGGCATAGGCTGCTGAACCCTAGCCTCTTCTTGAGCTTTGGTTTGCTGAGCATACCGCTCCTGCTGGGCACGAGCCTGCTGGGCACGGTCATTTTCAATAGCGAGCTTTGTAATCTCCCGCTGAGCCTCAATAACACCGTTTGTGTCACCCATTTCAATGGACTTAGCCAGTTTCTGCTCAGCCGTAGCCATCTGTGTTTCAACACGACTACTGTATTCCGTCATATAACTGGTGTCCAAAGCATCCATGCGCTGCTTTAGCTGCTGGGCCTCGGCTTGAACGCCTTGTGCATACTTCAACGCTTCTTCGCGCTGACGCTCTGCCTCACGCATTTTCTTTGTCAAGCGGTCGATGCGTTTTTGTGTCGCATTTTCAGCTTTATCAAAGTTATCGTCATCAGCTTCCGCGGCAAGGGGAATATCTTCCTCTTCCTGCTTTCTCTCCCCACCAGATACCTCAACTTCCGTATCTTGGGAGTCGTCCAGATCTAATTCAATCTGTTCTTCTAAATTCTCTTTTGCCATTATATACTCCTAGAAATGCAAAATATCTTCCGGCTCGTTGATACGCGCTAAGATTTCGTCATCATTTAAGATACGAACCTCACCACCATCAATTTTGAACCGAGAACCAGCATAACGGGCAAACATCACCCAGTTACCCTGCTCACACCAAGGCCCAGAAGGAAACTTTTCTGGGTCATTGTAGGCTAGTGGCCCCACTTTGAGGACGTAACCCACCTGTGTAGATACTGTCTGCTCTTCGACAACTTTATTAGGCAGATAAACCCCGCCTTCAGTCTTGCCTTTTCCGCGATACGGGAGAATAAGCAGACGCCAGCCCGTCGGGTCTGGCATTCTTTCTAAAAGAGTTCCCCCGATAGCATCGGGGTTAAGTGCCTTATCTGTTACATCAACATATGCTTCAGCAAGGTTTGCGACACCTTTTGAGACACCTTCAAGATCAAGTTTTTGCGCCTTAGTCATTGCTTTGCTCCTGTTTTTCTAGCAGGCCCTTGAGTTCCTGTTCCACGTGATTTAATGCAGCTAGATTGCCCATAAGCTCACGATACTGCTCCATGTTCTTAACATTGTCATAAATTAACAAGTCTTGAACCGCTTGTCGCCGGTCTCGTATTATACGAAAAACGGCTTCAGCAAAATAAATCTCATCCAATCTGATAACTCCACATTAAGTCTGATATCTTTTTATACCATCTCTAACGCAAAGTCACGCGTTTCTTTGTTTCTTTTTAACCATCCTTTGCCAAAAGTTCCGAATGTCTTTAGCGATTTGTAAAAAGCTTCACGGTCCGCGGATATTGACTTAATGATTTCAACAGGGTCCGCCGCTTCAACCGCTTCAAGGGTCATAGGGCCAATTGCCCCGTCCTGTGCTGCACCAACCGCCTTTTGAAGGGCTTTAGCCGCTCTGGACGGCCCGCTGTTCACGGCCCAATCAAATACACAAAAATCAACCCCAGACGGTAGTTTGTCCCCGCATATCTTGTCCCAATAACCTTTTTTGTAGATTACCCCTACGTGCTCATCAGGGATGTTTTTTAACTCACGAACATCCTCTAAGGGTCGGCCAAGAAACTCGGAATACGTCTTGTGGGTTATCCCTTTGTTAGTCGCGCCGCCCGGGTCTTCCGGGTGATCAACAAAACCGCCTTCATGCTCTAGCACTTTTTCAAGACTTATAAAAAATCTGGCTTCCATATCAGCTCCGTTTGTAATATTTCGACACGGCGCGATTACCGAACCAAAAAGAAATTATGGCAGCAAATAGACCTTGGGTTTCAGGACTCCACATAAGCTCTACCGCGTCTTTCCAATCGCCCCCGGACTCCATAACCTTGAGCATAATCACAACCTCAACCGTCACAAACATTAGGAAAAAGGCGTAAGTAATAACAGGCCTAACGCTACCCCGGAGAGCGTTAACAAATCCCCCAGCGTCAATGCTTCGATCATGCTCATATATACTTCTCGTTTCTTGAATGTCCGCCTGTTTGTCGAGCTCCTGCAATTTTAACGCAGATCGTTTTTCCATTAGCTCGGCTTCCATTTTCATCGTTTCGAGCTTTTGTTTGTGTTCCTGACCCGCTTTGAAGTAATTCAATATTTCGGGAAGAAAGCTCGTACCGAAACCCAGTAGACTTCCTAATAAACTCATCATTGGTTTTCTCCTGTAAACGAGCGTATAGAATATTTAACCTTGATTTGATGTCAAACACCTTTTGTTCAAGCGCGTCCATCAATAAATCTCCACCGACCCCTTTTTAATGTGTTTAGGTATACAATATGCGGTTACTTTATCATCTGGGTTTAAATATTCAATATGATTGTAGTTTCCATACCTTCGGCTGATTTCTTTAGCAAAAAAATTACACCTGACAACACTTTCAAAATACATATCGTTGCTAATCAACCTGCGCTGATCTCCGTCGCCTAAATAAACCAACAGGAGAAAAACATGCATCATTCGCTTGCAGTAGTATCTTTGTTAACTGGAGTGGATTTACTGTTAACATATAAGCCAAACCACGCTGCACCCGCGCCAACAATCACGCTGACAAATCCCGCTTGCGCGTTATTTGGGTCAGGTAATGACATAAACCATTGACATGTTTGGTAAAAAACCACCATGTAGCTTAGTATTAAGAGCCTTGGAACAATTCGCCATGCGTCTAGTTGTTGTGGTGTAATCATTTTTGTCTCTTTCCCTTAACCTTTTAACTTAAACATCCAAACTAAAGTAGCTAAAATAGCCACCCCTATTATAACAGATGTTATAATAACCAGCCATTCCACAAACTTTTGGCGTCGTTCCCGTTGGCGATACAAGGTTTCTTGCCTTTGTTTTCGTATTTGGCCCTCCATTCGGATTAACTCATCCCAAGCCTTGGACCCCATTGCAAAACCCATCCATTGTTTTAGTTCAGCTCGTTGTGACTCTGCTTTCTTTTTTGCGGCATACGCCTCTAGCGCCTCTTGTTCAACGCTTTTCCCGCTAAACAACTTTTTAAAAATAGGGGGGTTTTTAGCTTCTTTTTCAGCTTGATCAATGTCAGAAAGCGCACCCATCCATCGGCTTAAATCACCGACCATAGACTCAATGTCTCTTCCAACAGAAAAACCTTTCTTTATCGCCGAAAACGCCGATGAGGCGACGGCCATAGCAGTGGCTGGATCCATAGTACATTCCCGTAGTACACGTGTTAAGCCTTTCGTTTTTTCGACAAAGCACTTGATATTATTTTACTCTGCCGCCTTTCTTCATTTTACGAACAACGCCGCCTTTTGCCTTTTTTTGAACCGCCTTTTTAGCAGCCGATGCTCCCGCCGCCGCGGCAGTTAAACTACCGGGCTTAACCAGCGAAGCCAGCTTGCCGCCTGCAATTTCGGCTAAAAGGGGTTTGTAATATTTATCCATAGACTCCGACATTCTACTGGCCTCCTCTGCCAAGTTTAAGTAATTCACGCTCCATAGCAGACTGGATACGTGCCTGTGTTTGCCGCTCTTGCGCGGCCAACCTCTGCTCGAACTGATCAGCCCGCATCCGCTGGTTCTGTGCATCAAGCTGCAATTTGGCTTGGTCGTTCTGCGCATCGTTCTGTTCAGCCTGCGCCTTGATCTGAAGCTCCTGCTCTTTGAGTTGTACCAGCGGATCAGGGCCTTCACCCGACACCTGCTGGGACATCTGTTTGACCATCTGCATACCTTCAGCAATGAACTGGGCTGTAAGTCCTTCAATTTGCAGCATTTCTTCCTCGGTGGCCACTTCGCCGCCCGTGGCTTGACGGTTCTGAATAAACTGAACTGCCGCCCGCTCACGCGCTGCAATCTTAACGTGCTCCATAATGTGCTTCTGAAGCGCCATCGCCATTGCAGGCATACCAGCAACCATCGGAGTTGAACCAAACACCATGTGCGCCATGATGTGCGCCTCATGCTCCTGACCTTCAAACGCCTTCAAAGGTATCATGTCCATCGCGTCGATGTTTTCCTGTGCCGGATCTTTAGGTGTAGGCTCTTCGTCCGGAATACGCTTCATAATCCGGTCTACGTCTCTTACCCCCAAAGCGTCATACATGTCTCGATACACTTCATACATGTTGTGCATTTCTGGAGCCGCACCCGCCAACTGCAACTTAGTCTGAGCCAAAGCAATACGCTGGGACTGGCTAAAGATGTTGGGGTCAGACACGGGAACGACATCAATCCGATCATCGAAATCAGAGGCCATCACCGAAGCGTCCGCACCTTCAACAGAATACGGATATTCCTGCGGTAAGCTCTCACTCATCACACGAGCAAGAATCTTAAACTCCTCTTTCATCGCATAGTGCAAGCGTTTATGCACCGCACTCATGACACGAGAGCCCTGCTCCAACATTGCGATAGTCGTTCCTACCGCAGCCTGCTGGTTACCGTCACCCACTTTCATGTCGGTGATGGTTGCAAACCGTTGACCGGCCTGAACAACAAAACCAAGCAGGTTAAACAAGGTCTGGTCGGGGCCTTTAAATGGCAGCGGCATCAGGCTGTCACGAATAGCCCCTCCGGGTGCGTCCACATCGCGGAACTCGCCGGGCTGAAGCGGGTCATCGTCATCACGGATACGCAATCCTCGGGCTTTAAAGCCCGCAGGGAGATTAGATAACGTACCTGCGTCGATTAACTGCCTCAGTGCCGCTGTGGCGGTCCGTGACAAACCGCCAATAGTGTGGATTAGCCCCAAACCATAGAAACCAAAGCCGGGAAGAAACTTATAATGCACAAAATACTGAATTTTCCGCTTCAATTCGTCATCTTCGCGGTAATTTCGACGTATAGACAAAATTTGGCCGTTATCTTGGCTGATTGTGACCACATATGGAACCTTAATACCCGTCGGTTCCCCGTCTTCGTCAAGGTCTTCATAGCCTTCAAGGTCTAAATCGACGTGACACTCCATAATAGTGCAGTCATAGTCTATTTGAGACGGGGAAAGGCCATCAATCCGGTCAATTTCGCTCTCAATACTACCTAGTTCTTCCTGTGCCGGTATCACAGGCATGTCCAAATAGAAGCCTGCAACCTGCTTTTTGCGCAAATCGTTCAAAGACATCCGAACAACCTGCGTAATATTAGGACAACTGTCCAAATCAGAGGTGTCATACGGGACAACAAGGTTTTCCGCAGGGATAAACTTACTTACTGCGCGGCCCATGGTCTCGTCATAGTAGACTTTCTTAAATGTACTACCCGCCAGTGGTAAATAAAACAGCATCTGGTCCATGTCAGGCGTGTAATCTTCCATCACGTTAGTGATGTAGTAGTTCATAAACTGCCTTACGCGCTGGGATTGAGCTTGTTTTTCCCTAGTTTCTTCCCCCAATATCGCAGTTCGCACTGGGCCTGACGCAGGCAACAACTCATTGAACGCCTGTGCCTGAAATTGAGTAGCCGCTTCAGCCAGCAACGGGTGCGTAACTCCGGAGGCCCCCCGAAATGGTTGCGTCCGCTCCTCATATGTAAACCCAAGTAACTCCAAACCGTTGGCGTAAGCATCTTCCCAATCCTGTCTGCCAGACTTATTGGAATCAAACTCGGCCAATAACTCACCGGCAATGCGCGAAAGCTCCCGATCTGGCATCTCTTCCGCTAAGTTCGCATAAAAATCGTCGCTCCCCCCACGCTGATCCGACGGTTCAAAATCAACCGTAACACCACCGTCGTCTTCAGGCGATATCTCAATGTCCATGCCCTCCGCCATGCCCTCAAAAGACACGACGTTGTCCATGCTGCCCGGAACCTCTATTTCCATTTCCGCAGCTAAATCATCCTCATTAAGCTGCGATGGGACATTCTTGTCCATCATCCCAGCAATAGGTTCACGTGCCATGTGTTATCTCCTTCATGACTAACTTACCATAGACCGGTTCATATTCCTAGCAACAGATACTAAACCGTCCAAGCCCCGTGGGCCGCGGTTCATGTTTCGCGCTACGTCGGCCAAAGTTATTACGCCGCCTTCTGCTTTTTTAGCTACGCCGAAAAAGTCTTGGTAGCGGCTAATTAAAGCCTCTCTTGCCTGTTTTTCGGCCACTTCAAATGGAATAGCGTTGCCTTGTCTAGTGTACTCCATTGGGTTGAGAGCAAAATAATTAGGCATGAGTTCAGAAATGTCTTCCGGTGTAGTAACTCGGCCTTCCGCGACTAACTTAGGGAGCCTTCCGCCCACGGAAAGCATATTCATGGGCTTGCCAGAATCATCAACCAAAACTGTCGGCTTCAAACCGCTTACATCGGCAATGATTTCATCTTGAAGCTTAATTAAGTTTTTTGCATGTTGCGCGGGATTTGTAACAGTAGTCATCCCCGGAATGTTGCCTTGTCCAAAACCCTTCTCTTTCACCGCTCGGTTTACGGTTCTTTTTATGTCGTCAGCAACAGCAGGAAGATACCCCGCAATTTTATCTCGTGGAACATCATATCGAACAAGCCTATAATCCGTCGGGGTGGTCATCCCAAACTTACCTTCAGTCAAAAACTTTATGTTTGAAGGAACCTTGTTTGGGTCAAGCGTGGCTGAAATTAAACTTTCCGATTGAAGGTCCCCATCGTTTGTTAACTTTACTAGCCTAAACATAGGAACGGTGTCCCCATACCCCAGAGTGTCTAGGGCTTGGTTTGACCTAGCTACAACATCCGGCTGCGATAGCAACCGACTTGCAACCTCTGCTCGGTTAACTTTACTTGGCTCAATTACCCACGAGGTGATCAACTCTGGTGTGCTTAGATCAGACAAAGATCCCGACGTAGGGTCCGTGGGCCGCGGTGCGTTCTCTTTCGGGACAGGGCTCTGCTCCGGGTAATCAAGCGTATGCCTAATTTCTGGGGGAAACGCGTCTTTGTTAATTAAGCCTCCCGGCGAATTAACAGAATCGGCCCCTATGTCAACTAAACCCATTTCAGAAGTGGGTACCTCTCCCCGTGAAGTATCGGATAACCGACCCTCCAAGAGTTCTAAAAGCTGTTGTAGCTCGGCCCGACTTTTATACGCTCCGTCGCCTTTAGGTATTACGGGAAAAGTAAGATTCGGGTCGTTTAAAAGCGACTTTACGTTATTAATTTTATTTATTAGGGGTGAGGGGTCTACAAACGTGGTGCCTGCCATTTTACCCGTACCCGCTCGAACACCGTATAAAGTACCAACGTCACTGCCCATAATGCCTTCTGTCCCGCCCGGGGCATCCTTGCTTGGACCTACAAAATCGCCTAGGTCACCCCTAGACAAATCCATCGGAAACAACTTGCGGCGTTGTTCAGGTGTCATACCTTCCGTAGCTAAAGCATAAGCCTCGGCCAGTCTGGCCATAAACTCGCCCCTTGTCCGAAAATAATTAGACTGGGCAGCTTGCCCTGATCTAAGACTTCCGGACTCGTCAGTATTCCGAGCAGTTTCTATGCCCAAAGCTTCGTATGTTTCATATAGTTTGTCCGTTTTTGCTTCTTTTTCCGCAATTAAACGAAGCAGTTCCGCCCTCATCTCTTGAGCATACGGCATGGTTTCCAAATTTACCGGGGCAGAACTGTCCAAACTACCGGGCCATATCTTAGATAAATTATCCGGAGCCTCCGGATTAGCGTTCTTTACGTTAAACTTAGCCGTCTCAATAAGCGTTCTGAGTGCGTCCTGCTCAGCCTTTGGGCGGTCGTCTATAAGAAAGCTCGCTACATTGAAGTTGTCCCCCTCCATAAACCTTACAGACTCAAACAACGCAAAGTTGTTGAATACCTGCCTAGATAACTTTTCAGGAACTAAAAAAGGTGCCGCTCCGCCCGGAATCTGACCCCGTGTCTGCAAGACATGCATCAGCTCATGAACAAACAACGTCGAGGTATAGCGGTCACTCCCCATGTATTTAGCATCAATCGCAATGGTGTTGTTACGCTCGCTCCAGTGTCCACCAGCGCCTTTTCCCGCATTCTCAACAATTCTAACATTAATCTCGTCGCCAAGGTTCGGAAATACATCAAACAACGGGTGATCGTCTCCCATAACGTCGCTAAGCTTAAATTTTACGCTTCGGCCGTACTTGCCGCCGCTATAATTAGTTTCAATAGGAAAGTTTTTCGAGTCGTTTAAACTTTCAAACGCATCTAATATTTCTTCCCCTGTGGGGCTGCCCTCGGACAATTTTTTAACATTTTCCGGCAACAAATTCTGGAAATTAATCTGACCCAAATTGTCCGGTATGTCAAAAACCATCCTTGTTTCTAGCGGCGCGTCCCCGGGTAGACGATCTGGGCGGGGATCAACATTTATTCGCATAAACCCTGTTTCTTCAAACACTACGCGTGGGTCTTCTCCCGCTTCTAACCGCGATTGCGCCTGTGCTTCCTTCTTTTTGAGCCCCGGTATATATTCAGGCCGGATACCGGGAGAGTCCGTTGTAGCCAACATCCCGAGAAAAGGACCTGTTTCTCCTTCACGGGCGGCTTTCCTAATACTTGCCGCAGTGCCTATTGCGCTAGTAGCTGGAAGCAAAGTTGGGTCATACCGGTACTCTTGGCCGGTCTCTTGATCATATACAAAGTCTAAACCACGGCTCATGGCATCAGCACCATAAGCCTGTTGGTTATATATCTGTTCAGGCATGGAAGCTGCCGCTTGCGCCGCCCCAACAGGGTCAGAAAACAAAGAGGCTACGCCTTGAACAATAGGCATGTAGCTAAAACCAAACTCCGCGTCTTTGTATTCACCCGGAACAGGTATTCTAAGAACTGTGCCCGGCGGGCCGTCCATGGGAATATCTCGGCTAGATGCCGGGGTAACCACCTCCGAGCGATAGGGCGCAAACATATTTAAAAACTGTGCGCCAATACCCCGTTGCTCGGCGCCGGGTATGCCGTACACATAATCCGCGTTAGGAGCCGTGGGCCGCGGTGCGGGGGCACTTGCCGCTAAGAAATCGTCTTCCGGATTGCTAGCCAATTTTACGCCCCAATATCCGAGAAACTTGATTTAGTAAGTCAGGGCCTAGACCAGACATAACTTCGTTAGGCCCCTGCTGTATTCCAGCAAGTTTTAAAAGTTTTCCGCCAACCGCCGCGTCACGATCAGACAAAAGCGGTTTGTTAACCGGCATTACCGAAGCTATTCCGCCGTTTTCAAAACCTACTGGCTGGTCAACAATCTTGCCTTCCGGCGTGACAGTCACGTGCCGCGGCACGTAGACCCCTTCAGTTCCTTCCATGCTTTTTGGAAACAAGCCGCCTTGATGGGCCCGCATGTCTAAAGCCTCTTCTATAGGGATATCAAACATGGGTCGGGCTTGACCGGCATAGGGGTTAGCCCGTTCTGCCCGTTCACCCATTCCTTCGGTTGCACGAGTGTAATAACTTCTTTCATCCGCGCCTAGAGTAACTCGATACCCTTCTTCGTCTATAAACGGAACAGCGTTATCGCCTTCAAAACGATACGCTTTCCCTGTTTCGTCATACGAAGGTTTTGTGCGACGAAGCGTATCTAAACCTGCGGGGGCCCCGAACAGCATTTCATCCATGGACATGTCGCCAAAATCTTGGTAACCAGCCTGACCGAGGTTTACTACAGAATCCGCCATTAATAATACGCCCTAACCTGTATGTGTTTGTCCTCTTCATCCCAATCGTCACTGGGCAGTTGGACAAAGTTGCCTTGCCGGTATCGCATTAAAGCCTGTGTCATACTATCGACCAAGTCATCATGCTCCCCGTTCGGAAAAGCCGCCACCTCCTCAATCATCTCATCAGCAAAGACGGTGTCGGGGGCCCAAACCATTCCCGCCTCAAAAAGCGGCGATACAGAGTGGACTCGCGTTATCTTATCATTTCCTTTGCTTGGCGTAAAGTTAACAACGGGAATTCCCATGTTTCTTAATTCATGCGTCAAAGGCAGACCAGAGGCTTTGGCTTCTACAATTACTGTATCGGGTTCCCAATATTTATACTGCTCTAACGCTACCTGCTTTAGTTCAGGAAAATCCCATCTATCTTTCTGGCTGTCCAAAAGTATGAGTCCCGGCGGGCCACCAACCTCCTCTGGACGAAAAACACCCCATGTTGTGATCGCGCTAAAGTCGGCAGTCTCGCGTTTTGAGAACGCCGTATCGTAGCTCTGTATCACATATTCAAGATTTGGAATACGATCTTGTTCCCACCGCTTCCACCACTGCCGGGGGATAATCGCGTTCTCTTCACCCGTAGGATTTTGCTGATACTGCGCGTTCCACTTGCTAGGCGGGATAGAAGCCTTTACCGCGGTCAGGTCTTCAATGGACCAAAACTCTGGCCAACACGGAGTCCCGTCATCAAAAATAGCCGGAAGCTCTACGACTTCCCACTGGTCCGCTAGGGGGTCTTTAGCCATCGCCTTTAAAAGCTGGCCCGTCATGTCTTTTTCTGACCACCGGGTCTGGACCAAAACAATCGACCCACCCGGCTGGAGACGCTGTCGGGGGCCCCCAGTGTACCAATCCCAAGCATCGTCAAATCCGTTTGCCGACATTGCGGTCTGTTCAGAATGCGGGTCATCAATGATTACCAAGTCACCGCCACGCCCAGCAAGGTTACTTCCCACGCCGACTGCGTAGTACATCCCGCCAGCAGAAGTATCCCAACGGCCAGAAGCTTTACTATCCGCAGCAAGTTTGACATTTGGAAATACCTCCTTGAACTCGTCGCTATCCAAAAGATTTTTTGTCTTACGGCCAAAGTTTACCGCAAGCTCTGTTGTGTGCGTTGCCTGAATGATTTTCATTCGAGGGTTCTTGCCCATCATCCAAGCCGGGAACAAGAAGGATGCAAATTCTGATTTCGTATGACGCGGCGCCATGTTGATAATAAGTCGCTTTAGGTCGCCTTTTGCGACCCTTTCTAACTTTTCAGCAATGATTTTGTGGTGGCGTCCTGCAATGAACTCCGGCCACATAGATTTTACAAATGTCAAAAAGTCCGTCTGACAAGCTTCATTTTTTTCTATCTGCGCAAGACGCAAACGAAGCTTTAACTCCTGATCAGAAACATCCATCGGGGGACCCTAAAATACTGCAAATAATACGACAAATATGCACATTTTTTCGACAGTTAACAAGCTTAATGTTTCACGTGAAACATTCATATCATTTTTTACTGTATTGTTTGTCAAAAACATGGCCCTTGCCTGCGCAGCTAGAGCCCGTGGCCGCGTTGCGCGATTTTTGGGTTTTTGGCGGTTTTCCGCCGTTTTTTGCCCCGATATGTCGGGGCCCCGACGACGGCCCGCGTTGCACGTATCACGGCCCGCCGCCCGCGTTCCGTTGCCCGCCGCCCGCGTTCCGTTGCCCGCCGCCTGGCATTTATTCGCCGTGTAATTCGCCCGGCATTTATTCGCCCGGCATTTATGCCCCGCGTTTTTCGTATCACGCCCCGCCGTGATATTTCCGCCGTACGTTTTACACAATGCCCGCCCCGCCGCCCGCGGCATGATTAACTCTTATAAACGCGGTATAAAGCCCGCCAAACGGGCATAAGAAAAGCCCCGCTAGGTATATAGCCAAGCGGGGCTTGCGGGCGTTGTATGGGGCTTAAATCGCCCTAAAACGTAAACCCTACATAAACGGGCGTTTGTTCAGATAGGAATATCTCACTATTCATATCGTCGTATTTAGAAAGCGAATAATACGCGGGCTTGCCCCGCTTGGCACGTTCCCGAAAATTAATAATGTAAACAGTTTTTGAATTAACCGCCCGCTTTATTAAATCGCCCGCGCCCATGTTGCCCAGCGCAATTTCACGTACAACGTCGCCATCGTTAGTCTGAAAAAGTTTAGAACGTGTAATCATTATTTTAATTCCCATAAAAGTTAAATGAAGCCCCGTTATCGCATAAAATCCCATAAAAGAAAAGCCCCGACGCAACACGGGGCTTATTCGGGGCAATTTGGGGCGGCTTTATTCTTTGCCGATATCCCCCGCGACGTGATGCCGCAAAACAGAACGCGGGGGCAATGTTTTAACAAAAGCCCGCAATTTTTCGCCGTCGGTTAGCCCGTCGTCGTCGCCCGCGCTTGTCGCGTTCCAATGGATAGCAACCCGCCCGCCGTCAGCATAGCAACCGCCCGCCGCGTCGGGGTTGCCCGCGGCCGTTTTGCCCGAACCATGCGCGGTAAACATGACGAAAAAATCACGATTTAAACGGGCGCATAGCGGGGCTTTTTCACCGCCACAATTCACACAACCGACGCCGTCCAAATATTCGTCTGGGCAACGCACGCCCCGCACGCCGTCAATAATAACGTTTTTAGCGTTTCCGTTCTTTTTCCAAAAATCGACGGGGACGACAGCAACGGCGGGGACGCCCGACGCAACCGCCGCGGCGGCGGCCTTAATCGACGCGGCGGAAAAGTTTATCACTGTTTTTAGCGGGCTTAATTTATGCGCCCAAAATAGCGGATTGAAATGGGAAAAAGTGAACGAATGACCGCCGCGGGGCTTGCTATCTAAAACCGCGTCTAAATATTCGGCGTCTATTTCCGACGGGGCGCAACCGCGCCCGCTTGCGTTCAATTCGCAATTAGCGGGACAGGTATCATATTTATTCGCCTTGCCCGCCCGATAAGTGACGGCGCAACCCGCCGTCTTATTCGCTTGTGAAATTTTGACTGTTTTAAGCATGGTAAACCCCTATAGAAAATTTAAAACTTTCCGCTTTATCTCATATTATCGCATAACTGGCAAGCCCTAACAAAAAGCCCCGCCGGATAGGGCGGGGCTTGTCTTGATTGTATGGGGCGGGTTTAGGCGGCAACCGCTACCCGTTGCCAGTCGGCGGGGCGCATGGATAACAACGCGCCGCCCCGTTGTTGCCATAAATCGACGTCGTCGGCGTCGGCCTTGTGGGATACCGCCGTCACGGCGTTTATTAGCGTCGCACGGGATAGGGGCTTTTCGCGTTCATAACCCGACTGGCCTATGGTATCAAGCAACCCGTTTAAAACGTCGCCCGTTTCTTTTTTGGTTAACTTCATGACCGCGCCCAAATTTTCGACAACGGCGGCCTTGTCGGCGTCGGCGTCAATAACGTCGGCGGCGGCGGCCTTCATGCCCTCAAGAACGGCGTCAAAACTATCACGCGACGAATAAACCCCGACTAAGTCGCGGATTTTCAATTCCAATGCGCGGTTGTCGGCGTCCTTGGCCTGATCAGATAACAAGCCCCAGTCGTCGGTATCCCGCCCGCTTGTGATATGGCTAGACCGCGTTTTGTTTTGTGTCTGCATACCGTTTAAACAGGCCAGTGTCCATGCAATCTGGTAAACAGAAACAGAACCCGCCCCGACTTCACTATTTTGTAAGCCGATACCGTTAGCCATAACGTCGCCGACCCCCGCGCCGTCGCCTGTATGGACTAAGGATTTAAGGCGCAGATATAACCGCTTGTCGGTCACGGTTGCGTTAACGACTTGGAATTGCGCGGGGCTTTCCATTAATTGCGGCAATGCAGACTGTAACAAGTTGACGTTATCAAAAGTTTTAAACTTGTCGGAAACAAAAGCCCGCAATTTACCGCGCCCGCCGTCGGTTAGGGCAAGCCCCTCATATGAGCGCAACATACGCACCGACGGTTCTTTTTGCCAGATAGCGTTAATCAAGCCGTCGAATTGCTCAGAATAGCCCGCTTGCAAGCGGCGGGCGGTTCTAACATCAATCCCCGCGTGTCCGGCTATTTGACCAAAAGACACGTCGTTAACATCAAGAACGGTTGTCGGAACGCCGCCCCGTTGTTCAATTACGACTTGCGGAACGCCGTTAGGGTCGGTTGTTTTTTGCAGGTCGTGCGTCGGGGCGATATAATCCGCTTGCCTTGCGGCATCGTCGCGCACCTTTTCCAAAAGGCGTGTAAGGGTGTTTTGGTTGTTTTCGATTGAATGGTTCATTTTACTGTTTCCCGTAGTTTTTGGGGCTAGGCCGACGCCCCGTTAAAAAAGGCCTATAGAGGTTATCTCATATAACCCCATACCATGCAAGCGGAAATTTTAAAAAATACTGTCGGGGGTAAAAATAAACCCCGCCGTGTCAGGGCGGGGCTTGTTTAGTTTATCGACGACGTCGGCGGGTTCGGGGCTTGCGGGCGTGTCTTTCCCAGTCGTCGCCATGTATAAGGCGGGCTATCCAATGCAATAAGAACATTATTCCACCGCCCATCTTTCACGGTTTAAACAGGTTTGTAAATTTTGAAAATAAGACTGATCGTCCGCCTCTTGTTGCGTTAACCCCTGCCCCCAATTCTTTTCGTCATCTTCACGTCGGCGCAATTCCCAGACCATACGCTCAACATTAGACAACGCCCCGCATACTTCGGGCAGATCGTTTTGGTAGGCCAGATCATACAACGCCACCAGATCAATATGAATTTTTCTTTTAACGTCGATCATGCCGCCACCTCATAATCATCGTTAAAGGTTGCGTTTAGCATTTCCAATATATCATCGGGCAAAAATAAATGGGGTTCAGTATATCCGATGGCTTGATTAGATATATCTGTCACGCCGTTTTTATTCATGCGTGCGATTGTTTCTGCATTCCACTTCAGTTCATCATCAAATAAGAGGGAATTGCCGCCTTTCAAGATATCCATAATCATGTAGTTGTGGCATCCCCACCATTCACATATTGTTTCATAGCCAAAAGCGTCTATCGCATGACAAACAATGTTCGTCCCGTTCCACCCGTCGCCGTCCCCAAAACCGAATTTTGAAAAGGCGTCTTCCCAATTCCATTCAATTACTGTTCTAGGCATAACATATCCCCCCTACCAACTAGCCTGATATTCAACCGAATGCCAAAAAGAACCCTCAAAGGCCTCATCGGTTATCCAATTCGCCGCCTTTTCAAAAATGTCGGCGTCGGCGTCGGCATTAGCGCAACATTCTTGCCACCACTCTTCATCGCCAAAAAAGAAACCGCCGCAGTCTTCCATCGGCGGAAAATCCCTTTCACGCAGTCTTTTGGCAATATGTAGCAAATCAGCGGGGTTAAGGGGAATAGGCGAACAATCGTCCACCCCATCCGCAAAAGTATTCACAATTAAGTGATGCAAGACGGCGTGTTTGCGCCATTGCCCGATACTTAAGTTTTCAGACGTCCGCTCAAAGCCATCCACTAACACGACATCGTCGTCTTCCCATTTAGGTAATTTGTACTTATTACCCCTCAA
>Ga0222715_10002921_pt1 | contig 15438 bp, 15 predicted proteins | sample C33_9DmetaG_FD_165056 | JGI IMG/M metagenome (GOLD analysis project Ga0222715, IMG submission 165056) | Estuarine water microbial communities from San Francisco Bay, California, United States - C33_9D | ecosystem: Environmental > Aquatic > Marine > Unclassified | place: USA: California...
CAGCAGCGTAGATATAGGAAATAGCCGGCAAGCCACCGCGACGGGAATAGAAGCATCGAATTCAGCTCTAACCAACGCGAGCGCATTCTCAGCGCAACTCGCTTCGATTAACCCAGTCGCTGGAAATAACGCTGCAACTGCGTCCAGCAGCGTAGATATAGGAAATAGCCGGCAAGCCACCGCGACGGGAATAGAAGCATCGAATTCAGCTCTAACCAACGCGAGCGCATTCTCAGCGCAACTCGCTTCGATTAACCCAGTCGCTGGAAATCACGCTGCAACTGCGTCCAGCAGCGTACATATAGAAAATAGCCGGCAAGCCACCGCGACGGGAATCGAGTCACCGTCTATAAATTATGCCCAAGCACAGCGCCCAGCGCGCTTCGATAATATCGGTCTATTAGGTCAAACAGCCACTGAATCGCTGGAAATGAGCGCGACAAATGCGCAAGCCATTGCACAAACAAAAACCGAGGCAGGTCAGGCCAACCAGCAACTTCTAGCGCAGCGCGGCGAACAGCTTGCGGTTTCGGCAGCGCCAGTAAATGTTCAGCTAGTTGAGAAGACTCAGCAACAATGGAAGGCGTTAACTCGTTCGATAGAAGCCGGAGCTGTAGCATCAGCGTCGAAGACTAAGTCCGAGGCTAATACCGCAGCGCTTAAACAGCAGTTTGCCAATGTCGAGCTGAATGAAATCAGCACAAAGCCAAGCAGAGTAATCACGCCTTTGCAGACCAATCCATTAGGTACCGCTTTTGCGCCAATCGTAAATCAAACCAGGCAAGCACGTGATGCTTCGCCGCTCACTCAGGGGTTTGAGTCAGAGATTACCTTACAAGAGCTAGAACTTGGCATTAGCCAAGGCCTTAATGCCAAGGCTAATGACGCGGTCATTCAGCGCGTGTCGATAGCGAACCTACCACAGGGGATCGCGTCTAGAATTAACCCGCATTTGGCTAGGGGCTTAGGCAGCGGCCCGACTAAAATATCAATCAGCTTATTTCCAGAGAATTACGGCCAGGTTGATGTAGAGTTCGTTTACTCAGAAGAAGCCGGCCTCAGGGTAAGCATGAGCAGCGAAAGCGCTGAAACCACTCGCCTCCTGCAATCGAACTCAGGCGGTCTTCGAGAGGCCTTGTTAGGCAATTCGCTCGCCGACGTTAGTGTAGATGTCAACGCGCATGGGCAAAGCAAACATGAAGGTAGCGCGGCAAACGCAAATAATAAAGCGTCTGCCAAACAGGTCGCTACTGAATCTGCCATAGAAGCGGAACCTTTAAAGGCAAAAGCCAGCAGTGATAATTCAGATGGCCTAGACACCTACGTTTGAGCCAAAATAGAAAAACAAAATTAGAGTAAGGAGTTCACTATGAGTGAAGACGTAGCAGCCGAGGGCGAAGCTAAGGCTAAGAAGCCCTGGTTACTCATCATAGGCATTATTTTTGGGGTCATCATTCTTACTGTCGGTACGGTAATCGGCACCTTGTTCGCAACTGGTTTCTTTAGCCAAGAAGATCAGCTGCAAGCCGAGTTAGCACAGATCGAAGAAGGCGAAGCAGAGGGCGAGGGCGAAGCTGAGCCTGTGGTTCCGGAACTTCTTGAGACACCTAATCCTTCGCGATTAGAAACGCTTTATTTTCAGATGCCAGCGGCATTTACAGCTAATCTAGCAAACTCACGAAAGGTTATGCAGATCTCGATTACTGTGATGACTCATTATGATCAGCTTGTTATAGATAATGTGACTAAGCATGAGCCGTCTATCCGCGCGGCGATTCTAGCTCGACTTTCGCTTGTGGATGAACAGCAGTCAATGGCGCCAGATTTTCGCACCACGATGGCCGAAGAGCTTCGTCTTGTGATCAACTCAGAACTTGAGGCAGCGGAAGATTTCGGCGGCATCGAGAGAGTTCTGTTTACAGAATTTTTGATGCAATAATTACATTGCATCATTAACAGTAGTTTAAATGAGCAAGACCCATGGTTGAAGAAACGCTAGGATTAACAGACGAAGAGCTCGATGCGATCGCGGAGACGAGTCTCGATGGCAGTAATGTGCCGATCAACGCTAGCTCGCGCGATACACAGGTGATTGCGCACGATCTCGCGAGCGAAGACAGCTCTCTTGGATTTAATCAGGGTGCTATAGATCTCGTGAACGAGCGATTCGCTCGCCAACTTCGCATGGGTCTCATTGATGTGCTGCGGACGACGCCAAAGATTGCGCCCGAGAAGGTAGAAATTACTACCTTTAAAAAGAGCATCGCCAATATGGCTGCGCCGTTATCAATCAACACAGTCAAAATGGATCCGCTGCGCGGTATGTCACTAATCGTCATCGAGCCGAAGATTATTTTTTCTGCTCTCGACAGTTTTTTCGGTGGCTTTGGCAAGGGCATCGACAACATCACGCCGACGCGGATCTTTACGCCAACCGAGGCGTCAATTATTGATCTTTTGATGAACATAGTCTTCGCGGCCTTAAAAGACGCTTGGTCGCCAATAATGCAGGTAAATTTCCAGCGCGTAAGTTCTGAGGTTAATCCCCAGTTTGCTCAGATTGCTGACGACGATGAGTTGATGCTCGTGAGCAAGTTTAATTTCTCGCTCGCAAATGATGTCGAAGGCTATCTGCAGATAATTCAGCCTTTCTCACTACTCAAACCCGCGCGTGATCTCCTACGAAGCCGGGTTCAAACGAGTGATGACGAAGACGAACAGGATTCAGCTTGGGAAAGGCAATTAAACGACGCTGCACTCGATGTCCCCCTCTTACTTAGAGCAAAGATTGCCGAGTTGTCCTTAACCTACGGGCAACTGACAAGTCTTCGTGAAGGTCAGATGCTACCCATCGAAGTATTCGAAGAGGCGTCGGTGACTATCGACAATATAGAAGTCTTCACGGCCGCCACAGGTGAAGTGGCAGGCAAAGTGGCGCTTCAGATCAATCAAATGAGCAGCCTCAACAAAAAAGAGTAATTTATCCGCTGAGACCAGTCAGTCTCGCGAAGGAAGTCAAAATGAGTAATGAAGAGAATACAACCGGCACCGATGACGTATTGTTAAACACCGGCATTGATCCCGAAATAGGCAAGCCAGCAGGCGGGGAATTAGGCATTAGTCTCGATTCAGAGCTATTGAAAAATATTCCAGTGACGATATCTATTGAAGTCGGGAGGACTTCTCTGAAAATTCGCGACCTAATGCGTCTCACTCAAGGCTCGGTCGTAGAACTCGATCGCTTAGCCGGCGAACCATTAGACCTGCTCGTCAATGACACCCTGGTCGCTCAGGGCGAAATAGTCTTGGTAAACGACCGCTATGGTATGCGCCTCACGCAGGTTGTGCCAAAAAGCGAAAGGCTTAAGTCGTTGTAAGCTACAGGCTGCATGCTAAAGCAGCGCAAATTCATGTCCTAGGCACTGCGATGCGGTTGCTGCGGAGCTGATACTCGAAAAGGGTGCACTGTGGAAATTGTCGGATTCGGGCGCGTACTGGGCTCTTTGCTCTTTGTCCTAGCACTCTTCTTTCTCTTTATCGTTTTACTCAGGCGATATCGCAACCCTCTTACACACGGCGCCTCTGGCAAGATCAAACTGATCGACCAACTCACCCTGGAGCTCGGTCGCCGTGCAGTGCTGCTCGAAGCGGAAGGCAAGCTGAGTCTGATAGTGTTGTCGAAAGAAGGCACTGAGCATATTTGGACGAGGGATACCGTCCAGCAAACGGATCTAAGCCAATGAGTTTTTTCAGTTCGAGCCAGACAAGCAGCAATTCGCTAAAGCCCTTAAAAACACTAGCGATGGCGCTCTGCGGCCTCGCGATCGTTTTTTCAGGCACAGCTTTTGCACAAACCGGTCTTCCGCTTGTCAATGTAAGCTCGGATCCAAACGGGGCAACCGAATACAGCTTAACCCTGCAAGTTTTGATATTGATGACGGTACTTACGCTGCTGCCGTCGATTCTGATTATGATGACGTCCTTTGTACGCATCATTATTGTTATGTCGCTGCTGCGTCAGGCTATCGGTACCGCACAGACTCCACCAAATACCGTGCTAGTCGGTATAGCTCTATTTCTTACCTTCTTTATTATGGCGCCAGTGTTCGAGACGCTTTATGAGGATGCGTTTGTGCCCTATGTTGCGGAAGAGATTTCGGCCGAAGCCGCCCTTGATGCGGCAATTATTCCCGTGCGCAGCTTTATGCTTACTCAAACGCGCGAGGCAGACCTTATGGTGTTTTCGGACATTGCCGATTTTGACTATACGGACGAGTCAGAAATTCCTTTGAGCATACTGATCCCATCGTTTATGACATCGGAGTTGAAGACAGCGTTTACTATTGGCTTTCTAATCTATATTCCGTTTGTAATTATAGACCTCGTAGTCGCAAGTGTGCTTATGTCTATGGGTATGATGATGTTGTCACCGATGATGATCTCGATGCCATTTAAGCTCATGCTATTCGTCTTAGCCGATGGTTGGATACTTATTATGCAGTCTCTCACCGCGAGTTTCTCGATATGATTATTAGCGACGTGGTAACACTCGGACAGGAGGCACTCTGGGTTACCGCGCTCATCGCGGGTCCACTGCTTCTCGGGATCTTGGTCGTGGGTGTGGTTGTCGGCATTCTTCAAGCCGCGACATCGGTGCAGGAAATGACACTTAGCTTCATCCCAAAGCTTATAGTGCTCGTGCTTTTATTGTTATTCGTTGGTAATTGGCAAATTGGTTTGCTGATAGACCATTTTCAAACTCTAATGCTGACGATTCCGTCGTTAATTCAATAATGAATTTTCTCGTATCAGAAGTCGTTACTTACTTGAGTCTTTTTGTATTGCCTTTCGCGCGCGTGTCTGCGTTCATGCTTGCAGCGCCGATTTTTTCTTTGCAAGCCTTTAATGTTCGTTTTCGTGTGTTATTTAGCGCGATACTGACCTTTGCGGTCGTCGAGTCGATAACTTTCGATACTCAAGGTCTCGCATTCGTAGAACTAATGACGCTCGTCATCATGCAAATATTTGTAGGCGTATTCGCCGGCTTCCTTCTTCAGATAGTTAACGGCGCGGTTGCTGTGGGTGGTCAGGCAATTTCAAACTCGATGGGTTTGGGCATGGCGAGTTTAGTCGATCCAAGCCTTGGTAATGTGCCGGTAATATCGCAGTTTCTCATTATCCTTTCGACATTTATCTTCATTGCTGTCGACGGCCATCTAATTCTCATTCAGCTTCTCTTACAAAGTTTTCAAACCATTCCTGTTGATGAGACGTTCTCGCTGGATCTCATCTATCGCGTGTTTATCGAATGGTCGCCGCTACTCTTTTTAGGTGGGCTCGTGGTTGCGTTGCCTATTCTAATTTCAGTTCTGCTAATCAACGCAGGATTGGGAATGATCACGCGCTCGGCACCTTCGCTTAATATTATCTCGGTTGGCTTTCCGGCAATTCTAGTTGCAGGTACCGTTTTGCTGATGCTCGCTATTCCTGGAATCATTCAGCGAATAGGTATTTTTTGGCAAGACGGGTTTGCCTTATTAGCAACGCTCTGGGGGTTGTGACAGATGGCAGATGATGACAACAAAACAGAGGAACCAACCCAGAAAAAATTAGACAAGACACGCGAAGAAGGTCAATTTGCTCGCTCGCAAGACCTTAGTGTTGCTCTGCTAATGATTGCGGTCGCGGCAATGTTCTTATTTATTGGCGATGACATCTCGAGCAACCTTCTTTCAGCCTTGCAAACGGCGTTTGTATTTGATGCCTCTGTAATAAGCGATTCGAACCAAGTTGGCGCCTACTTTTTTGAACTATTAATACGCTGCCTCACAATTGCGTCGCCTATTTTCTTTGTGACCATATTGCTCGCGTTCGCGGGAGCATTCTTCGTGGGTGGGATAGGCTTCTCCGTAAAAGGATTTATGCCAAAAGCCTCAAAACTTAATCCTATCCAAGGGCTTGGACGGATGTTCGGGGTAAAGAGCCTTGTCGAACTCACTAAGGGTTTGCTCAAGCTTGGTCTTATAGGCGGCATTATCTTTTTGGTCGTGTCTTACTACTTCGACTCAATATTTACGTTGAGTATTCTTCCGCCGTCGGCGGCGTCTGCTGAAGGTTTAGGGATTCTTGTTACTGGCATCTTTGCAATCTCACTTTCGCTCTTGATCATTGCAGCGATCGACGTTCCCTATCAAATGATCTCTTTTCGCAACAAGCTTAAAATGTCGATTCAGGAGATTAAAGACGAGTATAAAGACTCTGAGGGACGGCCTGAGGTTAAGAGTAGGATTCGGCAGAAGCAGCGCGAAATTGCCATGTCACATATGATGGACGCGATAAAGGATGCCGATGTTGTAGTCACCAACCCAACTCATTTTGCCGTCGCGCTGTCTTATGCAGTGGGTAGCCAAGAGGCGCCGCGGGTAGTGGCGAAAGGGGCCGATCTGATAGCTCAGCGTATTCGAGAACGCGCTAAAGAGGAGGGCGTGATGCTGTTCGAAGAGCCGATGCTCGCGCGTGCGTTGTTCTTTACCACAGAGATCGACCAAGATATTCCGCGACCATTGTTTGAAGCAGTGGCCGAGGTCATTGCCTATGTGTTCCACCTTAATTCGTTCGGACGCAACGGTCGAGCAGCGAAGAAACCACGAGTGAGTTTACCAGCGGAAATGAAATTCGATTTCGAAGGACGAAAAATAGATGAGTGATCAGAACGGAGCATCTGGCGAAAGTGCCGCCGGCTCAGATCAGCCACGCGTCTCAGAGCAGGCGCGCTTACGTGCAGAACAGCTGAAACGGCAATTTGAACTCAGGCAGCGCCCCGAGGGTTTCTATTTGAGCGATGACCATCTTGCGAGGGTAAACGAGGCTTTGGAGTCGTTAAGGGCATCAAGATCTCTAGTCTTTGTTTCAGAGAATTATGCGATGGCAAGGCATTACAAAGAGCTTTGTATTGCGCGTCTTCGCGATGATCCTGCGATAACGCTTTTAAGCTTCGATCCTTTGTCCGGTCCAGACCTCTTGTCGATAATTAACGCTCAGCTAAAAGAGACGTCGCTCGAGGAAATTCTCTCGTCGGATAGCGCCCAGTTGCCGCACGAATCAAAGGCTTCTCGCAGTGTGCTAATAGTTGATAGCGAAGACCTTGTCGCAGAAACCGATTGGCATCTCATTACTACACTGTCTTCACAACTGGCAAAAGCTAATATTGGCGTATTGAGACTAGAGCCGAGAGACCGTTTATCAGCGCGGGCTAACAGCGCAAATCTGTCGTCATCTCTATCAGTTGAGTTTGATTTGCCCAGCGAGCGAGAATTTCAGATTCTGGAGGCGCTTGCAAAACATAGTCCGAAGGGCGACGAAGTGTTGCAGTTAATCAATGATTTAGACTTCGTTCGGTCAACCCCTGAATTATTGAATCCAGATCTGATACCGCAAGTAGCTGATGAGCAATCCGCCGGAGGAGAAGCCGATAAACCAACGTCCGCTTCTAATCTTGTGTCGAAAATGGAGAGAAGGTCCATTGAGCAAAATGTTACTACCTCAAACGAGGTTGCACACCTTTCTTTTCGGCTTTTTCTAGGCTTGATCGTTGTCGAAGCATTCTTAATTGCGGCGTATTTTAATCAATAATAGTCCATGACTAATCGCGATTCTTTTTGTCCTTTGAGAGTCTCAACGAAAATAGTGTTTTCTGATTCTTAAATCCTTTGGTGCGCTGTCGAAATCTAAATATAGAGAGATCGCCAAAATCGATAGCAAAGCTCGGATCAAGAATAGCAATGCGCTAATAATAGACGGTTCTTCGCTACGTAATTCATAAATCATCGGAAGATCAGTTACTAGGTTGGCTGTGCTAGACACGGCAACAAAGCCGAGTATCTCTTTAAGCCAATGCTGCCGACATGTTTGGTAGATAGCGGTAGCATAAATAGTCGGCGATTGTCATCGTCCGCAGTTCTAGTAATTCATAAAGGGTATCTTTATAGGGCGATTCGACCAGTCTAAGCCATCTGATCACTTGATCAGGATAGAGGCCTGCGAACACCATCTAGGTAAGGCCGATAATGAAGCAGAGGTGAATTTTTAAGAGCCAGTAATTCGTCGCAGCGCCGTAATCTGCGGTCGCCTTAGTATTGATTACGCCCGATTAATTAGTCGCGATTCAAGAGGAAAGTATTGACCTAGTCTACCTTTTCGGCAGGTAAATCACGTCTGACCTGTAAATAATTGGAGACTTGCATCGACCCTTCTAGGCTCATCTAGATGAGCGACCACTAAAGCTAAATAGATCAGGTCGGCAGAAAAGTTAGTGCTTACTATCATTTATAGTCTTTTTTCTAGGACGTTCGAAATACTCCGAATAATAATCATCGGGCAGCTCGCCAACGATCTCGTCGAGAGACGTTCGGTAAATGACTTTGATCTTTGCGAGTAGCTCAAGGTCGAGATGACGACCGTAGTTGCGAATCGTCTCGATATCTTCGAGCTGCTTGCGCGATACACCGAGTAGTCGGGCACCCTCATACATCGAATGGCCGGCATCGATGCGAAGATTTCTGATTGTGCGCTTTACCAGAACAGCGATTGGAGAAAACTTTGTAAATTGTGAATGTTCCATGGTTGGTTACCTATTTTCATTTTGATCAGCCATCGACTTCTGCGTTCGAGGCGTTGATTTATCGACTGTCCTGCCGTGGGCAGGAGAGAGTCGCTGACCCCTTTTATTTAGACCACCCTCTCGTTGTCAGCATCCATTGGTTGGGAGTGGCAGAGTCAGAATTTCCGCTATGTCATCTAGGTGACCGCCAAGGTGAGCAAACATGCTCAGCTTTTTTAAAAAAGTCTCGAAGTTGCGAGAATCCTTACGGGCGGCAAAGCCTTGTGCTTCAATTCTGCTAAAAGCACATATAAGACAATATGTCACACAAATGATACATTTGCATCAATAGTTGCAAAAGTGCATAAAACACGACTACTTGCGCCTAAAATCGATAAAAAGCACAAAAAGTATAGGCAATGTCGCAACTTAAGCAGAGCTCGCATAATTCATCATAATTCCAGATAAACCTCGTAAACGGGCTCTGTTTCTCTGCGAAACCGGGAGGGTGTCTGCTAAACTCCCAGCAGAATCTCTTCAATAAGCCGCCACGATAGGGGGTAGAGGAGACGCCGATAAAAACGAGGATCACAACTTTTGAGCAGTCTAGACACGAATAATGGCACTGGCAGCGACGCTGATCAGGGCAAGGCCGCAGCCACCACAATCGCCCTCAACAAGGTGGTAAGTTTTCACTACAAGTTGGCGGAGGTAGCGCCCGACGGTAGCCGCGGTGACTGGATGGAAGAGTCAAGCGGCGGTGAGCCGCTTTTCTATTTGCACGGCTTTCACAATGTCGTCGTCGGCCTTGAGCGCGCGCTAGAGGGTAAAGCCGTGGGCGAAAGCATCGAAATCACGCTAAAGCCCGAGGAAGCCTATGGTCCTCGCCGACCAGACGCGATGCAGCGCGTGCCGATTAAACATCTGCAACTCCAGCAAGGTGTCACCAAGCTGAAACCCGGCATGGTGGCAGCGGTAAAAACCGACCGAGGCGTGCGGAGTGTGGTGGTCTCGAAGGTGGGCAAATTCAATGCCGATGTCGACTTCAACCATCCGCTAGCCGGTCGCACGCTTTACTACGAAATCGAAGTCGTCGGCATACGCGATGCGAGTGCAGAAGAGATTGCGCACGGACATGTGCATGGCCCGGGCGGGCATCATCACTAAGGTTTGGCAGGCACTAACATCTGTTGTTAAATAAAAAATAAGCGCGGTAACCAACAAGAGCAAAAATAAAAATATCATTCAGGAGACAAAAGATGAGCAACGATGGCACCAATAACAATAAAGACCAGCTTAACGAGGCTACTCTCTTGCTCCTGCAGGACGCAGGCTCAACGATTAATAGGCGCTCGCTGCTGAAAGGCGCCGCAGGCGTAATGGGTGCCGCCGGTGTCGCCTCGCTTCCTGGTTTCGTTTTTCCCGCGCTCGCGCAGGGCGAACGCCTAGTCCCGTTTACCGACGTGCCCGACACCTTTAAAGTGGGGCCGGTGCGGCCCAACGCAGTTCACTATCTCGATACGCGCGAGATCGACTCCTACTTTACCGACAATGAAGACTTCTACCTCGTTCAACATTACGGACAACCCGAGATAGATAACGACTCGTATCGCCTGCGTGTAACAGGCATGGTCGATACAGAGCTCGACTTATCGCTTTCAGATCTGATGGCGCGTGATGTATTCGAGCAACAGGTTGGTTTTGAATGCGGCGGCAACGGCCGCAGGCTATTCAACGGGCTTGTAGGTAACGCCTACTGGCGTGGCGTCACACTGCATCGCCTTCTCGAAGAGGCAGGCATACAGCCTGGTGCAAAAGAGATCGTGTTTTTTGGCGCAGACATTCAAACTCAAGAAGTCCCCGCGCGCGGCGTCGAGGTCGAGAAAGCCTTCGCGCGCAGCCTCTCAATCGAAGACGCGATGCGCCCAGAGAATATGCTCGCTTACGAAATGAATGGCGAACCCTTGCCGCATTATCACGGTAAACCGGTACGGCTTCTTGTTCCTGGCTGGTACGGCGTGGCTAACGTAAAGTGGCTTACCCAGATACACGTGCAGGATACGCGCTACATGGGCCGATTTATGGGTCGAGACTATGTGACTCTCAAAAAGGAAAACGTGGGTGGCGTCGAGCGTTGGGTCGAAAACTCTGTCTCAGAGATGAATCTCAAGTCGACAATCGTGCGAGTTGTCGAGAACGGCGGTCAGTACACGATACAGGGCTTCGCGCTCAACGACGGCACGCCGCTAGAGTCGATTGAAGTTAAAGTTGACGATGGTCCTTGGCGCCGCGCACAGATCAATCCACGCTCTACTAAATACGCGTGGAAACTCTTTAGCTTCGACTGGACTGATGCGACGCCGGGAGACCATACGATTGTTTCGCGCGTGACCGATATTAACGGCAATGTGCAACTCACAGAGGACGAAATGCCCGAGAAACCGGCATCGAGCTACTGGGAAGACTTCGCGCAGTTCCCGCGCACGGTCAAGATCTGATCACCAGCGAGTCGAGGAATGGAGTCGCGGCGCAGACCACAGTCGCGCGCGGCTTCATCCTCTCGCGCCAGTCTAGCGACACTAAAACCGGCATAGGCCTCACCTATTGGCTCGCGACCGAGATCGGTCCGCGCTGTCTCGTGTTCGAACAGCAAGAAGCCGTCTGTTTCTTTCCGGAAAGGCAGCTGGGATTGCTGGAATCAATCCTTGGCTTTTCGAGCAGCAGCCAGCCTCCCCCAGTGCCCGCCATATCTTCCACTGCAGACGCCTCAGAGTCTCAATCAAACAAAGGCGAGCGACTCTCCCAACGCAGCGCCGAGGCGTGGCGAATCGCAGAGACGAAGCTTAAGAATTTTTCCCACGAGCAGGTCCTAGCGCTCTATGTTAGAACGACCAACGCGATGGGGGAGATACGTCGCAAACTTATTGCTGCAGGAGTTGAGCTTTCGGAAGCCGACGTGCGTGCGCAAGATAGATTTTTGATGGAACGTTTTATAACAGGATCGCTCGCCTTCGAGAGCGAGGCTGAGTCCTCAGCTGCGGAAAAAAGCACGCACACGCAGTCTTCTCTTTCTGCACCATTTTTAAATCCTCGAATCAAATCTGCCGAATTTCGCCCGACCCTTAGCGCGCTCTCCTTCGATATCGAAACCGATAGGAAAGCCGAACAGCTTTATTCTATCGCTGCCTACTCAACTCATTCATCGAAAGTATTCATGCTTGGCGATGCGCAGTGGCGTGAAAAACTCACTGCCCGCGCCGATGTCAATGCTCCGCTTGTGATCGAGGTGTTACCCAACGAGCGTGCGGTAATTTCCGCATTCTTAGATCATGTCGCTGAAGTAGATCCGGACGTACTGATCGGATGGAATGTGGTGAACTTCGACCTTCGCTGTCTCCAAAGAATCTGCGACAGATTAAAGATGAAGTTAACTCTCGGCCGCTGCGTTGGCGGCGAGCCTCAGGCTGTCCTGTGGCGGGAGGCGCGGGAGAGAGGAAGCGCAAAGAAGACTGAGCGCTACTACGCAACGATTCCGGGCCGCTGCGCGTTGGACGGCATTGAGCTTATGCGCTCGGCAACCTACTCGTTCGAGAACTTTTCGCTAGAAACAGTCGCGCGTGAGGTGCTCGGGCGTGGCAAACTGATAGAGGATGTCGAGCAGCGTGGAGCCGAGATCAGCACGTTGTTTACCAAAGACAAAGAGGCGCTTGCGCGATATAACCTCGAAGACTGTAAATTAGTTTGGGATATTTTTTTAAAGGAAAAGCTACTCGAATTTGCGATCGAGAAGAGTCTGTTAACGGGTCTCGCTCTCGATCGCTACGGCGGCTCTGTTGCTGCCCTCGATTTTCTTTACCTTCCCCGGCTTCACCGCAGGGGCTTTGTAGCGCCTGCTCTTGGCAGCGGCGATACAACAAACCTAAGCCCAGGCGGGTATGTGCTCGATTCCGAACCGGGCATTTTCGATAATGTCGTAGTGTTGGACTTCAAAAGCCTCTATCCGAGTATTATTCGCACATTTCATGTCGACCCACTTGCCCTCGCGCTTGCTACCGATGAACCGAAGTCTATAGAGGGATTCGACGGCGGTAAGTTTGCGCGGGAGGGGGCAATCCTTCCTGAGCTGATCGCAACCCTGTGGGCGGCGAGGGACAGGGCGAAGCTTACGGGGGACGGTATTATGTCGCAGGCGATAAAGATCATTATGAATTCGTTCTATGGGGTTCTCGGTACCATTGGCTGTAGATTCTTAGACACCCGTCTTGTTAGTTCAATCACCAAACGCGGTCATCAGATAATCCTCGACAGTAAACGATTTATTGAAGAACAGGGTTTTCGTGTCATTTACGGTGATACGGATTCGGTGTTCGTGTTAATCCCCGAAAAAGCAATCGATGTCGAGTCGGGCGACAGTTCTGCGCCTGCAGTGCGCGCGCAGGCTGTTGAGCGAATAAGCGAGCGACTCGCAACTAGGATGACCGACTGGTGGCGTGATCGAATAATGATGGAGCAGGGTGTCGACAGCTATCTCGAGATGGAGTTCGAGACACACTTTACGAAATTTCTAATGCCTACCATTCGCGGTACCGACACGGGCAGCAAGAAGCGCTACGCGGGTATGGTCAGAATACCCGACTCGGCCAGCGACAGTTCTCGAACTGATCTCCTAAGCGAAAACGCAGCTTTGGTAGATGGGATTGAGAAAGCGGAACGATACAGACTCGTATTCAAAGGGCTCGAGTCTGTGCGGACTGACTGGTCGCCGCTGGCACGGGAATTCCAACGCGAACTCTACCGCCGTATTTTTTTGGGCGAGGCGTATGCAGAGTATTTGTATCGTCTCGTCGATGATCTGCGCGCAGGGCGCTTAGATGACAAACTCGTTTTTCGTAAGCGCCTGAGGCGCCGCCTAGACGAGTATGTAAAAAACGTACCGCCTCATATTCAGGCGGCGCGCAAGGCGCAGAGAGCGAGGTCGGAGCAAGGGTTTGTTGCGAACGAGGCCGAGTCGGGATGGATTGAATACATTATGACGCGCACCGGCGCCGAGCCCATTCGATTCACTACACAAAAACCCGATTACGAATTTTATATTGAGAGGCAAATCGAGCCCATCGCCGATGCGATACTTGGTTTTGTCGGCGACTCGATGGAAAAACTTTTTGGCCGTCAAATTGGGTTATTCTGACTAGACCGCGCTACGCCCCAAATTAACCAACCCCTTTCGCTTGGTTAGGCAAGCGCATAACATAGGATTTAATGAATTAACTAAAAACGGCTCTACATTATGAATACTTATCTAATCCTCACCGTTATAGCGGACGATCGGCCAGGGCTTGTCGATTCCTTAGCCGCAACAATTGGTGAACACGCAGGCAACTGGCTCGAAAGCAACATGTCTCAGCTGGCGGGGAAATTTGCGGGCATACTTCGCATTGGCGTAGCTGCGGATGCGGCGGAATCGCTCGTCGGAGCGCTGCACGCACTTGCTGCCGGGGACAGTTCGTTCAAGTTAGTCGTCGAGAGAGTGGATGCCCAGGGCGACGTGATCGGCGAGGCGCTCGGCGATACCGCAGCGAGGCAGCACCTTGAAATAGAGCTCGTCGCAAATGACCGGCCCGGCATCGTCAGTGAAATATCTCGCGTGCTCGCGAGCCTGTCTGTCAACGTTGAGTATCTCTCGACGCTCTGCGAGCCGGCGCCCATGTCGGGCGAGCCGCTATTCCGCGCGCACGCGGAGCTGAGTATGCCCAGCACGCTGCTGCGCAGCGAATTGTCTGAAAAGCTCGAACAGCTCGCCGACGACCTGATGGTCGAGATTCTGGATTAGCCCCGCAGGCTACGTATTTCCCACCCACGCGCCTGCGCCTCTGCGGCGAGGCGCGGATCTGGGTCCACCGCGACCGCGGTCGTGACGGCGCTGAGAAGCGGCAAGTCGTTAAACGAGTCGCTGTAGAGAATGCTGTCCGCGAGCGAAGCGAGGGGCTCTTCTTTAGCGGCGCGCAATACCCTCTCTTCGAGCCAGGCGGTCAGCTTGGTGATTTTTCCCTGCTGGTAGCAAGGCGTGCCTGCGATTGCGCCGGTGTAGCGGCGTGCGTCGCCCTCGCCAGTCTGCTCGAGCCCAGTTGCGATGAGATGTTCGACGCCGAAAGCCGCTGCGATAGGCTGTGTGATGAACTCATTTGTCGCGGTAATAATAACGCACAGATCGCCGGCGTCGCGGTGACTGTTCACGAGAGCAACAGCCTGAGGCAGCATGATCGACGCGACCCTGGTCGTGACAAACTCTTGCCTGAGTGCGTCCAACTCTGCGGGTGCAAGGCTGAGTATCGGCTCAAGCGTGAACGCCACATAGCCGTGAATATCAAGCTCACCTTGCAGGTATTGCTCATAGAACGCGTCATTCTGCGCACGGTGTTTCGCCTCGTCGACAAGCCCCTGCTCGATAAGAAACTCTCCCCAGGCATGATCGCTGTCGCCAGCAAGTAGAGTATTGTCGAGGTCAAACAGTGCGAGTCGAGGTGCGGCGAGGGCCATGTAAAATCCTATGGGTTTTGAGACGTGTCAAACTTGGGTTTTTGAGGCGCATTATTATAACGTTGCGGCCTCTAACTGCAAGCTATCTAATTGTATTTATTGATTAATTTTATAGTATGTCGCGAGGCATGATTGATCTATCGCCTCTATCTGTGAAACAATGCTCGCTCTGTGTACTAGTTAAGGTAGCGCTAACGTGATTGATTCCGACGGCTTCCGACTCAATGTCGGCATCGTAATTTGTAACCCGAAAGGGCAGCTGCTTTGGGCGAAGCGCATTGGACAAAGCTCTTGGCAATTCC
>Ga0222715_10002923_pt1 | contig 15434 bp, 8 predicted proteins | sample C33_9DmetaG_FD_165056 | JGI IMG/M metagenome (GOLD analysis project Ga0222715, IMG submission 165056) | Estuarine water microbial communities from San Francisco Bay, California, United States - C33_9D | ecosystem: Environmental > Aquatic > Marine > Unclassified | place: USA: California...
GAGGACGGCTGAGAGGGCAAGGTGGCCGACGTCGATTGTACGTTGTCACCCGTCGCCTTCGATCGACGAAGTAAACCATCTAAAGCGCGCCAGCCGCTGAGCATCGTGGCAAGCATCACCCAAGCGTGACAATTCAAAGGTTGCTCCTCCACGCACGACGCCAAGGCTTCGAGAAGCAACTTTTGTACGACATTTCCACTAATTTCGTCGTTATCCGCGAGTTCCCATAACGTATTTAAAGGCGCACGCGCGGTAGGGTCCACGCGTAACGCCGCCGCGCACGCGCTGACGACGGATGTTGCGTCAACCTTCTTTGGCGCTTGCTGACGCATGTTCACCAGCAACTCCGCCAATGCCGCATTGATATCAGCATCGTCAGGATTGGCGTGCAAACAGCGTTGCAAAACATCGCGAGCCTTGCCAAAGTTGCCTTGAAATAAATGAATCTGCGCTTGTGCCACCGCGCACGTCGCATCCCCGGCGTCGTCTCGCAATGTCAAATCCAACGATCGCAACGCAGACATCGACAAACGCAGCGCCTCAGGATTCATATCTGCCGATCTATTCACCCCACGCGAACTATTTCCCTTCTTTTCCATCAAAGGTAGCACACTAGCGGTGTCTTTCGTCATCGAAAACGTAGCCAACGACTTGTCGCGCATCATCCGCGCCCATCGCAAATGTTCGCACAACGCCAACATCCGTCGTCGATCTTGTCCGCCACGCCACACTCTTTGCTCTCGCGTCGCAATCGCCCGTCGCTCGGCAGTTTCTAATACCGCTATTGCACCGTCAATATCGTCGTTTTCAATGAGAATCTTCGCCGCGTCTTCGCATACGTCGTCGTCCCTGCGCGCGCTTCCGACGGCGCTCGCTTCCCGAATCTTCTCTCTAATCCTCCCCGCATCCGCGCTTTTCATCCATCGATCGCCGCCGTGCGCGACGAGACGTTTAGTAAGTAAATCTAACGCCGCGTAGAGTGCTTCACGATCAATCGTCGTGCGTTCGTCGATAAACCCGGGGTCGCTTCTTGCGCCCGCCAGCCGCGCCCGCCGCGCCTCGGCGCGAGAATCCCCATCACATACCGCGAAAGACCACTTAAACAACACCGCGCACGCCATCGCCGCGCGAGAATAATCACGCACGCCGTGAGCATCGGAAAGCAACGCCGCGAGCGCGCGCGCAATCGTGATAAAATTACGTTTGAGCTCCACCGCGGGTGGGTCCAGGTACAACTCCCGTCGCGCGCGTCGCCGAAGCGGCCCTTCACGCGCCACGCGCCACGATGGTTGGTTGCCCAATCGTAACGCCAAGTCTACGCTATTCTCTTTCGTCGTTGCCAGCATGATGCGCGTTTAGCGTTTGAATCGTCGCGACATTTTCATCGAAACGTCGTCGCGTTGTGAAGTCTTGTCGGTGGTAACCGTTTCTTCCAGTAGTATTACAAATGGTTTCTTTTGTGTTTCAATGCAAAAACTCAATCATCATTCATCATCGCCTCCTCTAAAGACGTCGTCTAAGTCGTCACCGCGCAACTGATTCATGCTCTTGTGCGCCTTGCGCGCCTGTTTCTTTTGCACCTTTTTCGCATAGCGTTCGACGTCACCTTTTTTACGTTCGGCGCGCACGACGTTTGGCGAAATGAACGTTTCATCCTCAAACAACACCGCACCACTAAACGCACCGGCAAATATTTTAATTGGGTGCAGGCATAATCGCGGGCCGGCTTCTGTGAGCGACAATCCGGTGGTTTTCACATCCTTGCCCGCCGGGAACACGACTTGATAATTTCTAAACCACACGCGATTGTCCTCCCAATAAAAACACAATTGATGATCATAAAACGGCTTCGCCTTGAAGTGCTTGTACGGCGTAGCAAAGGTTTGAATCAGTGCTTCTTTAATCAACCGCCGGTGCGGCTCGTCGTCGAACGCCGGCGCGAAATGTAACGAAGGACGACTAAACTTCAAGTGGTTCCCGGTCATCTTCAACTCAGCCATCGTGTGCGCGTTTTCCACGTGAAACTTAATCGACGGTCCACTCGGACACTTGGCAAGCCACAAATAACAATCTTGTTTCTTACGGCATTCAAAAAACATCGCGCTCGTGCATCCGCGCAAATCTGCAGCCTCAATCACGACTTGTCGCTCATTCTTTGTGTCCATCTTTGCATCCTTTTTCGCGTTGGGAATCAACGTCATCAAATCAAGCATTAAATGCCTATACCGACTCGTCGCCCCTCGGCTGGTCAACACGAGCGTCTTTTCGCCTTTATTCACGTAACTCGCGTCCACCGCGGGCGGGGCCTTGCCCGCGGCGACGTACCCGGTGCCCGGCACGGTGGCTTTTTTGCGCTGGCGCATGAACTCGCCATCGGCGAACTCGTCTTCGCTATCGCTGGCGACGTCGCCGACGCGCGGGTCGATCGGCCGCGGTTCCGCGGCGTTGCGTTCTTGACGTTTCTTTTTATTCTTCATCGCGCGCGATGCGTCGGGGCGCGGGCGCGCGCGGTGGGGTGTGGGGCAGCGAAGAGGGTGGCGGCGGCGGCGCTGCTTTTTTTTGGAGCTATTTTTTGGCATTGGAACGCGGACGCGCGACTGTTTTACATTCGCACACGGACGGTGGTGCGTCTTCATGACACGGCTAATGCGCTAATGACTAGAATACTATGGTCTATGATGGGATGAGACGATCGGCGTCGGCGTTTTGGTCGTCGTCGGCGTCGGCGGCGGACGCGTCGGGACGGTCCGACACGAGCCACGGGACGGAGCAGAGCGGGATGATGACCTTACACGCGGCGACGACAAGGATAAATAGGTCCAGGGCGTTCCATGAACGTCCTGTGGGAATTGTACGCGCGCCATCGGGATCGAGGGCGGTTGGCGCGCCGAGATTGAAATCGCGCGTGACACGCGCGGCGACGGCGGCGGCGACGAGCGAGCCGACGTCAGAGGCGAAAATCAACGTCGCAAATCCCACGGCTTCGATCTTGGGTGGGGCTATGATGGCCGCGAGTGCGAGTATGGGCATGTATCCTATGCGCAAGCCAAATGTGGTGAGGATTTGCACGAACGATAGCGCCCATACTGCGCCGGCGCCGCGCGGAGGCCACCACACGATGAAGAGTCGACACAATCCGAGCGCGGCGTCGGCGACGGCGCAAAACATGAATAACACCCACAACGGCGCGCGCGCTATGCGGTCGGCAATCACGCGAAGTTTTCCAAACCCAGTCGGCGACGTTTCTGATGATGGCGACGATGACGTCGACGTCCATCGCGTCGTCCCGTCGACGTCGCCCGAGCCAACCTCGCGGCCAAACGCCGCGCCAAACGCGCAGGCTGCCGCAAATCCACCAACCGATGCAAAAAGCGACACCACGCCGTACCCCCAGTTTGGTAACACGTCTTCAAACGCCCAGTACGTGTACGCCCCGAACGTATCCAACGCCGTCGGAGCTATTCTATATAAAACCACCGCCGCGACATTGCGCGCAAATGTCGCCGACGCCAACGGCGCGTACCTCCGCTTCGCCCGCGCCAGCATCCCATCGCTCGATCCCGCCAACGCAATCGAGGCACTAGTGCCACTACTATGTCCATCGTCCTCATCGCACCCGTCACGGTCGACGCCGTGCGACGCGGATTCATCCATCCAAAACCACGCGCACGCCGCCGCGCACGCCAACCATCCCGAGCTCAACCCCACGGCTGTTCTCGCGCTCACGCACGCCAACACCACAACCCCCACGCCCGCGCCGCAGATCGCACCAAACGTCCTCGTCGCCATCGCGATCGATTGCGCGCGAATCGCGTGCTCGCGGCGCTGCTGCGCACCGTACCGCTCCGCGACGTAGCCGTCCAACGCCGCGTACGCGTGCGCGCTCCCGACCGCCCCTCCCACGCCGCACGCGTACGCCCATCCGCGCGTCGTCGCCCTCGACAGCGCGCACACGCACAGCGCACCGAACGCGCACCCCAGGGCGACGTGCGGCGCGCGGCGTCGACCGCCAATCGAGAAACTATCCGACGCGCTCGCGTACAATGGCTTCACCATGGTGGCTGCAAACTCCAACGCATAATACGTCGACAGCGCCTCGGGCGCGCGCTCGAACCCGAGCTCGCGCGTGAGCGTAATGTCCACCCCAGTCGCGCCCGCGGTGGCGGCCACGGTGAGGAAGAAATACGCCCACAACGCCCCGGGATCGATCGTCATCATGATGACGAAACGCCGCGCTCTGACGCACACGCAGCTCTCGCGCCCGCGCACGCCCTCGCGCGAACGCGTCGCGAACGAACGCGCGCACACGATGCATTCGCACCGTTCGCGCGTCGCCTTCGTCGCGTTCGTCGTCGCGTTCGCGCGCGGCGTCGCTGCGCCGATGGCGCGCGCGAGACAACCGACCGACGGCACTTCGAGCCGCGCGACGCCATGGCGAACGGCGGCGCGGCGTCGCCGAACGCGACGCCGAACGCGACGACGGATGCGACGACGCACGCGGCGCGCGCGCCCGCGCCGTCGTCGACGAACGCGGACGAGCTCACGGTGACGATTCGCATGCACGACCCACACGGCGAGCATCGGGTCAAGGTTTCGAAAACGGTGCGTCGCTTTCGAGGCGCAGAGGGGCGTTCGGCGCGGAGGCGGCGCGCGAACGCGCGCGCGAGGGGGCGTGGTGCGCGCCCGTCGGGCGCGCGGTGCGAGCACGCGGCGCGCGGCGCGCGGCGCGAGAAGGGTGAGCCGCTCGACGGTCAAAGGGTCGCGTCGGCTGTCGGTTTCTTTGGTCTTCTTTCGTTGTCTTTGACGACGAGGAGGAGGACGAGGACGGCGGCGATGGGTTCGATGGGTGTGTTTTGATGTACTGACCTCGTGTGCGTGTCGTGTTCGCTTACGTGTGTAGACGCGCGCGGCGGCGTTGAAGGCGTTGGTGGAGTTGGAGTCGGGCGTGCCGGCGTCCGCGCAGCGTTTACTCTGCCGCGGACGCGTTCTCGCGGACGAGACGTCCATGGAGAGCGCGCGCGTGGAAGATGGTGATACTTTACTTTTAGTGCAGCGCGCACCGGATGGGGCGAATGCGGAAGGGAATCCAAATTTAGCGCGGGACCCGCACGCGCCGGATAACGTGGAGAGCCGCGGAGCGGCGAGCGTCGGGCATGTCGGGGATTTGACGGGCATACTCACGCAGTTGTTAGCGAACGCGGGGCCGATGGTTGGCGGGATACCAGGACATGCGATGACGCTGGAGTTTTCGATTGGAGGCGTGCCGTCGGCTGGGTTGACGTTTGGATATGGGCGAGGCGACGGAGAAGACGCGACGGCGCCAGAGCGAGCGGGGAGCGTAGACGTGGCGGCGGCCACGGCGACGGGAGGCGCCGCGGCGGAGGTGAATAGCGAAGAAGTTTTGCGGCGATTCGTCTCAACGCTTGAGCGTACGATTGAAGCCGTGCGGGAGGGCGCGCCTGAGATGCCGCCGCCCGCGGCGGATGTCGGCGCGGCAGCGGCGCCGGCGGGACGTGAGAACGTTGACGACGGTGGTGCGACGCATTTTGGTGTGCAATGCGACGCGTGTAGTCAGGCGCCTGTGCGGGGTAGCCGGTACAAGAGCGTCGCGCACGAAGATTTCGACTTGTGCCAAGCCTGTTTCACCTCTGGACGAGGTGCGGCGTGCGGGCCGTTTGCTCGATTGGACCTCCCGTTGCCATCGGGGTTGCCACCCATCGTCGTCGATCCAAACGCCGACGACGCAGACGTGGGCGCTGGTGCGACGCCGCGCGAGCGAAGCGAAGTCGCCCTCGGTGGACTTGGTGAAATCTTACGCTCCGCCGCGGCGCTCGCGCGAGCATCCGCTCCGTTGCTCGACGATATCGCCGATAGATATTCCCCAGACACGCGCGCGAACACCGTAGAAACCCAAGCGCGTGGTTTGCAGCTCGCTGCCGTCATGCAATCTGTCGGTTCGTTATGGTGCGAGCTCGCGCGCGCAATCTCGGTTGTTCCGCCTCCGCCCGGGACGATGACAGAGCAAGGAGCTCTTTTGGCGGGCGACGACGTCAACGCACCGAGAAGTGTGTTCACGTATCCTCGTTTAGCGCACATCTCGCCTACTGGGGCGTTTCCGCACACACGTCCACCGGGCATGCCGTTGCACAATAGCTCAAACTTTGTCAACGGCGCGCCGGCTCATCCGCAGGGCCGTTTCGTGCCCGCGGGCATCATCAACGGCGGCGTGCACATCATCTCTGCCGGTCCAGAGTTTGAAGGCGTTGAGCATTTACCGCCATCGATTCAAAATTTGTTAAGACATCGTGCTCAAGTCGCCGGCGCGCGACGACAGCAGCAGACGCAGCGAGATCAACCGGCACATGCGGTACCGAGCGCGTCCGCCGCGCCGCCTGAAGGAGAGCTCCCAAGAAACACGACGACGAATGTCAGGTCGAGCACTCGCGCACCGCCGACGACTGGGGACGCATCTGCGACGCAGGGGCACGAAACACACTCCAATCGAGCGTTGTCGAGATTTCTTGGATCGATGCTTCGCGTGATTCCGTCGCCAAGTTTTGGCCGAACGGCCGCTCCGCGTGCAAATGTCACGCAGCGCGCACGCGAAGTGCATTCTATGCTCAGACATACACCGCCGACGACGACGACAACGAACGCGAACGCGAACGCGACGGAGAATGCGACTACTGGGTCGATCGCCGCGGGCGAAGCGTCGCCATCATCGCCGACTCGACGCGGTTTGCGTCGACGCGCGTCTGACCAAAACGAAGCCGAAGGTACGCGCGCGGCGAAATCATCCAAGGTTGACGACGAGGGTACATCGCCCGCTGCTGCGGCCGGCTCGTCTCGTGGAACGGAGAACAAAGACACGAATACTGAAGAGTAAGCGTTCCTTGCGGACTTCCCGACCTTTCTGCTACAAACATGACATAGACAACACATGACATTGCATGTGCGCGTGATTGCTTTGATTGCTTCGATTTGATTGATTGATTGCCGCTCGCCGCGCTACATTTACAACATTTGTAAAACATACACACTCAAAAGCTACCGTGCGTACGCTTACTTTACTAACTATCTATCGAAACCGCCGCATTTTAAGCGTCGCTAACGCCATGGCGCCTACGGCGGCGCCGCCTAAATGCCCAGCGTGCGCCACACCACTTCCACCATCCTGGATCCCCACCACGTCTCGTAAAAGAAACAACCCACCGAGCAACACACTTGGCACTGGAAGAATGGCGTACAGGTAAATTGTGCGCATCGGGTAGAGTAAAATTTCAAACGCCACAATCGCGTTCACCGCGCCACTCGCGCCGAGCGCTGCGGGCGTGAAGTAATGCCCACGCTTGGAGGCACGATCTTCGATGAATCTTGACACGTACGCATCAATACGATCGAATATATTCGCCGTCCCGCGTCGTCCGTCGTACGCCCGCATTCGGCGCTCGCGTAACCGTCTGCACCATAAAACGTGCGCCGCGCTCGCGCCGACACCGCCGACGCAATACAACGTGAGTAGATACCTTCCGCCAAACCTCTCACACACGCTGCGACCGAAAAAGTACAGCGCAATCATGTTCATTCCGAGGTGCGTCATGTCAAAGTGCGAAAACGCCGATGTGAGCATCGTATGATACCGACCGCGGTGCAACGCCTCTTCGCTTACGGTAAAGTGCTTGCGCATCCATCGCACGTCATCGCTGGCGTTCCAGGCGTAATACACCCCGGCGTTTGTGCATATGAGCATCCACAGCGCGGTCGTGCTGTGGTCTAAACGACGCGAAGCGTCGGCAAACGTTTGGCTAACGACGCCGCCGTAGCCGGGCGCGGGAGGAGCGTTTCGATAGGCCCGTACGTTTCGCACGGCGACATCTCGCAGCCGTTGATTATGGCGATAGAAATATAACGCCGACGAAATCGGCGGCGACGTCTTCGCGCCGCGCGTCGTCGCCATCGAGCGATGAAACATTGATGACACGGCGCAAGATGCAGTTGAAGATCCTCGCGACATCGTCTCCGCGACCGTCCCCACGAACGCGCGCGCGACAATCGACGACGCGAGCCGTCGAGACATGACGATGACGACCCGCGCGCGCTCGTCGCTCGCTCGCGCGCACGAATCCCGACGCGCGGCGAGTGCTGCTCTACGTTCCGTCGCGTCGCGCACTGACCAACGAGGTGGGGAAAACTAAACATTTTATATACAAACTACGTTCCAATCGAACGAGGCGTCGCGCCGAGCTATGAATCACAAGAATTTCTTACGTTCGCGCCCATAGCGCGCATCATTCGCGTCCTGTGTGCGCGCATACAACGCATCATCGAATCGCGCGTCAGTCGTGTCGCCTCAGTCACCGTATACCCCAACCGAGCTCACCCGCACCGTGCGCGCGCGCGCGCCAGCGCGCGAAACCAAAGCGCGCGAAACCAAAGCACATCGATCGCGTTCGCGCATCACGCGCCGTAACGTACGAAATCCTTCACGCATCCGCGGTAAATCAACGTCGGAACGAAGACCCCGAACACAGCCACGAGCGCGATCGACCGCGGATTCAAACGGAACCTGCGCTCGACCACCTCGCGCGCGGCGCCGTGCGCCTCGATGAATGGGTTGGTTTTGATTCCCGTCGGGTCGTGGCCAGCCATGGGTGCGGGGCGACGTCGGGTGTGGCGTGCGACGTGCGCGCGCGCGTCGGCGTGTGACGGCATTCATTCGCACGACGCCCTCTCGATGCGCCTTCGCGTGCGCGAGAGCGCGGCGGCGGCGGCGGCATCGACGACGGATGGGACGACGGTGAAGATTGACGTGGATGACGCCATCACGCTCGAGGCGCTGCGCGCGGCGTGCGCGAGAGCGTTGCGTGGGGACTGGGTGGGTGATGCCACCGAGGCGTCGGGACGTTCGGTCAAAGTATCGCTCAATGGCGCGGATGATCTCGGATGCGGACGAGAGGAGAATGAACGCGTCAGTGTTCGTGCGCTCGGGGTGAATGGTGGGGATTTAGTGCGATGCGTGTTCGATGAGGGGGCAAACGCGGGCGCGAATGCGAATGCGCGCGCGGCGTCGGAGAGCGCTCTGAGAGAAGCGATGACGATGGATGAGGACGATGACGCGAGTGCGGGAGATGGGACGATGATGGATGCTACGCCGGCGTTGTCGGTGTCGATTGAGGACGTGCGCGAGATTCCGCAGTGTGTGCGTGAGTTGCTCGAACGCGGCTCGGCGTCTGAAGGCGAAGTCGCGTTCGTCGCCACGCACGCGTTAATGCTACATTTAGGCGCACGCGTGATTGGCGACGTTGAATTGAGTGAAGGTTTGGCGCGCCGAGGGTGCTTTTCGGTGCGATATGCGCTGCCGATACCTGGGTCGGAGGAGGAGGTGACGTGCGCGGTGCGCGCGCAACCTGTGGACGCGCACCTGTCAATGATTGCAACATTAGAAGTGGATAGCTCTGTGGCGTACGCCACGCTGTTGAACGTGAATGAGTACGTAACGAACGTACACGCTTTGTCTATAGAACAAATGCGAGGGATTTGGGCGAAAGTAAACGACGGCATGGTGAGCAAATTGTTTGCCGCGGCGAACGCGCAAGCCGCCGGCGTGCTTTCTCGCGGGACATTAATGTCACTCCCGTCAGACATCAAGAGCACGATTGTGAGTCATATGGATGCATACGGTTTGGCATACTGTGCCTGTACTTGTAAAGAACTACATTCGATGTGCTCGAGAGATGAATTTTGGGAGCCGCTGTTGCGACGCGATTTCGGTGTGGAGCGACCAGAGCTCGGTGGCCGCCCGCTGCGTTCGGCGTACAACCGACTCGCCATCGAACGATCTATACATCGCGAAGCACAATTACGCGCTGAGTCTTACCATCCAATGCCCGGCCGTTTGCCGAGACACGGAGAGTATATTGATCCCGAGCGCGACATCTATCCGGGACATCTTCCGGGACACGTTCCAGGCATCATCGGAGGCGATTACGACTTGTGGCCCGGTGGACTCAATCCAAACCCCCCTGGGTATGGTCGCGGTGGACTTGGCGGACCTGGTCGCATGCCAGATCCACGCGGTGGATGGCCGGGTGGTGGACCGCCGTTCCCGCCGCAACCCGGCGGTTTACCGTACCGCCCAGACCCGGATGCCGATTTGCGAAACCCACTCGGCGGGCGAGGACGCGGCGGGCGAGGGCACGATCCGCGATTTCCAGGCATGCCACCGAATCCTGGGTGGGATGGTCGACCACGACCGCCACCTGATTTCTTTTAGACGTACAACAGTTTAGTTTCGTCGGCGCGCGTTTTAGGCGTACAATGTGTACATTTGTAGCTTTACAATTGAATCGGACATTTTGGTTCTACGTGTGTGTGTGTGTGTATGTGTGTGTGTTCGTGCGCGCGTGCGCTTGAAAAGAATGTCGCAATGCGCGGTGCGTGTCGTATTATTTCTGCTGCTTTCGCGCGGCAGCAGCTCGATCCGCTCGACGGTATCGCGCTTCTCGCTGCACCGTATTGAGCAACATTTCCGTGCGTCCCAATTTTCGTTCTTCTCGAGCAATCGCCTCCACCAATCGATCGCGCGCTTGCGCCAGCGAATTCAAAGTCTTCTCACTCGACTTTTTCATCTCCATCAATTCATCGCGAAGCATGTTCGAGAACTCATCCGCGGCGTCGAGCGCCTCGGGCGTTGGCGTTGGCGTAGGCGCGGGCGTAGGCGCCGCCGCCGCCGTGGCCACCGCCGCCGCGGGCACCGCCGCCGCGGGCACCGCCGCACCCGCGCTCACCCCCGCTCGCGCCGCGCGTTCCTCGCGCACGCGCGCCATAATCTCCTGCACTTCGCGATCAATCTTCTCTTTTTCCTCGCGCTTCTCTTCGCTCATCCGCGCGTTGGCATCCCTCAACGCGTCCCGAAACGCATCGTTAAACAGCGGCGACTCCACCGCATTCGCCGCTTCAAGAATCGCGTGATCATCGAAAACCACCCCGTCGCCGTCGTCGTCGTCGCCGTGCACGCTCGCCGCGAGCGCGCCGAACGCATCGGCGACGTCGCGCCCACTCGACTGCGCGCGCAGCGATGGACGCCGCGCCCCGGCGCCGAGCGCCGCGCGGCGCGCCGGACGACGCGCCAGCAGCGCGCGCGATATCGTCGTCATCGTCGTCGTCGTCGTCATCGTCGAGCGCGTCGAGCGCGTCGTCGAGCGCGCGTCGGTGTGTGCGGCGCGGCGCGCGTGATGACGTGGAAAACCTCGACAAAGAATATTCGAAACGGCACACCGCGCCTCGGCGTGGCGACGACGCGGCGACGCGCGGATTCGCGATGGGCGTGGATGCGCGCGACGGTGCGCGACGCGCGCGAGGCGACGGCGGCGCGCGCGCGGCGCTGGCGAGGGTGATGGTGGCGTGCGCGGTGGCGTGCGTGGCGAGCGCGCAGCCGGCGCGTGGGACACGAAGCGAGTGCGAGTGCGTGCATTGGAGCGATCCGAGGCTGATATGCGCGCCGCATGCGTATGAGGATGTGCTCGATGCGAGCGCGGCGCGACGGGTGCGGGATGCGGCGGTGGCGTACGCGCAGAAGCACGGGTGGAAGGAGTACCGAGCGAATGGGGAGGATGATTTCGAGACGCGAGCGGTGTCGGTGTCGGATTTACCGGAAGACGCTCGACGGGAGGTGATGGATGTGTATGAGAATAAGATAATTCCATTGACGCGCGAGCAGTGCGTGATCGATGGGCACTTGAAGTTTGAAGAGGAGGAGTTTTTTGTGGTGAAGTACGGCGGCGGCGTGAAGTCGGTGGCGTTGCACAAGGATGGGAAACATTTGAGCTTTATTGCGTCGTTGAATAACGTCACCGAATACGTGGGTGGTGGGAACGTGTTTGAAGGGCTATCATTTAGCGTGCCTCATGGTGGAGTGCATCATTTAAGTGATCACGAGATGAAACCGCTCGCCGTCGGTGGCGTCGTCGTGCACGGCGCAAACGTCAAGCACTCTTCCGTGGACGTGCACTCGGGCGAACGATACGTCTTGGTCGGTATGGCATATGTTAATAAATCGTGCTGCTTTGACGTGTCGAGATTTATGAACAAGTGGGTGACTCGCTTGCTCATTCTCGTGTTTGCGCTCGTCTCTGTGATGTCTGGCGCCACAGAGTGGTTGCGCAAAAAGCCTTGGAGAGGAGAGCAGCACCAAAAAGTGTGGTGATCGCGGCACCTTTGATGCATTTTTGTCATTCATTATCGGACTCTAAGCTTCGTTGCGATAAATGTAATACACCGAAACGATTCCTGAGTATATTCCACACCCCAACGACACGACGACTACGGCACCTCACAACGCCGCGCCCCAAACGCGCGCGTCCGCGATCCCTGAGCAAAGGCACCGCGAGAGACACGACATCGGAACCCCGCATCGCTGGCGACGTTCGACGCGCATAGGCGTGCCGCAGTCGTCATGAACGGTGCGAACGCGTCGGCGAGCCCATCGGATAACTGGCGCATCGATCCCGCTGAGTTCAGCACGCGCATCGCGACGCGACGCACGGCGGCGGCGACTAATGGTGGTGAAACGAATGGAATTGAACTCGGCACGACGGTGATATCTTCTGACGGCACGACGGCGTCGGTGCAAACGGCTTCGGGGACGAGGACGTTGCGCCGAAGACCCGCGCGACACGCGGCGGCTGAAGGGAAACAAGTCGCCGGATACTACCGTAAGCAAAACCAGCTCGTCGAGCAGTTTCAAGAGATTGAACAGTTTCTTGAGCGTACGAGTGGGAAGAGCGACGAGGAGTCGCGCGGGAAAACGGTTGAGGAGGAGGAGGAAGACGCGCGAGCGCAGCTGGCGCTTCGGGTTTCGTTTTACTGCAACATTGTGCTTCTTGGGGTGAAACTGTTCGCCGCCGTGAGCAGTGGATCGTTGAGTATCATCACCAGTGCCTTGGATAGCTTCTTAGACTTGGTCAGTGGATTGATCTTGTTCATGACGGATAAGAGCATACGGAATTCGAACAAGTATTTGTATCCAATCGGGAAGAGTCGGATGCAGCCGCTCGGAATCATAGTGTTCAGTTGCATCATGGGGACGCTTGGTTTTCAAGTACTCATCGAAGGCATACGACAGCTCATTGGAGACGAGCACACGCATCATTTGGAGCATTTGGTGATGACGATTGGGATTATGATTGGCGTGATTGTCTTGAAATTTTTTTTGTTTTTGTTTTGTCGCAAGAGCAAATCGTCTTCAGTGCAAGCGTACGCGCAGGATCACAGAAACGACGTCGTGACGAATTCTATTGGTTTGACCGCCGCTCTCATAGGCGATAGAATGTACTTTTGGGTTGATCCGTTCGGGGCGATTTTACTCGCCATATACATCGTGATCAACTGGAGTCAAACGGCGATGGAAAACATTCGATCGATGGTTGGCATGAGCGCGCCGCCAGACTTTCTAGCAAAACTCACGTACCTGGCGTGGAATCACCATCCAGATATTGTTCTCATCGATACTATTCGTGCGTACACGTTTGGTCCAAAATACTTCGTCGAAGTGGACATCGTGCTCGAGGAAAACATGCCGCTTCGCCGCGCGCACGACATTGGTGAAGAGTTACAAAATCGCATTGAACGACTCGAGGATGTCGAACGCGCCTTTGTACATTTAGACTTTGAAACCGAGCACCAGCCTGAACATGTTATCAATTAGCTTCTTGTACATACCGATTCACCCTAGCGTTCAATGTTCATCAACTCTTTTCATTACATTATAAAATATCAATACTGTATCAATAATCTCGTTTTACACGTGACGAGTTTGAGGCATCAAACACGAGTACGTGGTGTAATCAGTCGTGCGTTTATTGAACGTCACGACAAATACCTTGTTCAGCTGTTGCATCATTCCGTTTGTCGTCTTCGTTGGTGGCGGTAACAATACACTCACCACGGAATTTGAGTCGACTTCGCTCGATCCTGGGAAATCAGACGCGTTCTCCTTACCGCTAAGCATCGGAATAGCGCGAGAGACGGGTTTTTTCAATTCATACTCGTCGTCATGTGGTTTCCATACCTCGGTTATTTTCGCTTCGACGACATCAGCAGTATCCGCGGGCTTGAACTTGAACATTTCGTTGCACATGACGCGACTCAAGAGATCGACGTGCGTCATCCCCGCCGCCTTGAACGCGCTGTACCACGGATCGTTGACATCCGTGCCTGGGAACACGTCCACCGAGCGGCCGTCAGAGGTAAAGTCATCCCACAACGCGACACCACTAGCGGTCGCCTTGTCTGGCAACGCAAACGTACGCGCGGCGAGCTCGGTGACCTCCTCCCGCAGCGACGTAATGTTCACCCCCAACATGGCCAAATGATCCTCGTCGGGCATCTCCGGACCCGACAGCGCGAGCAACCGGCGGCGGCTGGAGCTGCTGGATTGTTGCATGACCGATGACCGACTACGAGAGGTCGACTGCGGTGCTACTAAAGCAACGACACCGAGCGTACCGAGCGCGAGCGCCGTCGCCGCGCTCACCGCGGTTTGCTTGCGTCTCTTTGGCGCGTGCGTCGACGGCGCGCTCTGCACTTCGGCGGGCGGCGTAGACTGCGGCATGGACGCACTCTTCGGCGGTAATGGCAACTTGGGTGTAGGAACCATCGGTATCATCGCAGGTGCATACATGGGCATCATGTACGGCACAGCGGGCATCGTCGCCGACGCGTGTCCCATCCCCATGCGAAGCGCGTGGTTCTCATTCGTCAAGTGCATCACCATCGCTTGAAGCTCGCCATTCTGCGCCTCTAACATCCGCGCACGCTTTTCCAAATCCCGAACGTACTCACGCTTACGCGCGCGACTATTTTGTGCGCTCTCTCTGTTTCTAATCAATCGCGCCTTGCGTTCCGCCTCGGTTTCCTGCGCCGGCGTCGTCGCGTTCTCACACGTCATCTCAATACCATCACTCTTCGAAGCCACCGCACGCGTAGCATCATGTGCATCATCGACGACGACGACGCCACCACCGACACCACAATCACCATCATCAAACAATCCAAACCCATCCAACAACGGCTCGCCCAACGCGTCGACGTAATCGCCGAAATCCCCATCCGGAAGCAACTCATCAAACAACGACTCAATCCCCTCGACGACGACGCCATCGCTCAAACCATCACACCCACCACGCATAAATCCATCCTCACTCGTCGTCGTCGACGTCGGCACCGCCACAACGGCCACATCGCCGCCATCCGACGACGACGTCGCGAACGCCGCGCCTCGCCGATCCGGCGTCCCCGGCGCCGTCCCACGCAACCCAGACCCAGACGCCTCCCCTCGCCCGCGCACGCGCGCATCGCGTCCATACCCATCGATCACATCATCGCCATCACCGTACGAACCTTTCGACGACGCGCTCGACGCGCCCGAATGCTTC
>Ga0222715_10002927_pt1 | contig 15421 bp, 8 predicted proteins | sample C33_9DmetaG_FD_165056 | JGI IMG/M metagenome (GOLD analysis project Ga0222715, IMG submission 165056) | Estuarine water microbial communities from San Francisco Bay, California, United States - C33_9D | ecosystem: Environmental > Aquatic > Marine > Unclassified | place: USA: California...
ATTTATTATTACTTGTTTTTATAAGTTTCTAATTTAAGTGAATATACTAATTATTTTCTAAAGTTTCAAGCCTTGACTTAAGATCATCTATAATTGTTTGTTGTTCTTTAACTGCATTTATTAATACAGCTGTTAGTTCCCCATATGCAACTGATTTCAATCCTGAATCAGAAGCTTCAACTATTAATTCAGGTAACACAGCTTCAACCTCTTGTGCTAGTACTCCAATTTTAGTTACATCTGTATTAAAATCGGTTCTATTATAGTAAACACCTTTCATTGCTTTTACTTTATCAATAGCGTTTGGTATTTCAACTATATTTTCTTTTACTCTTTCATCTGAATTTTGTGTTAATGAACCGTTTATAGTCATGTTGGCGGACGTCATATAGAATGTAAATCTAGTACTTGCCCCTTGCCTCCAGTGTATATCTCCTACATTCGCATCAAAATATGTATGTGAGTTGTTTGTATGGAATCTAAAGTAATTTCCAGATGTTCCGCCTATGTATATATTACCTGTGCCTGAGGCGCCCGCTTGTATATTACCAGCTGTGTGTAAAGAATTTATATAACTAGATGTGCTGGGCCTTGTGTAATATGTTGTATTGTTATAATCATAATATATAGGTGACCTCATTTGATCTAGTGATGTTACACCACCTGCTGTATATATTGAAAGATATGTAGTATTAGGATTATAAAATCTTTTGTCTCCGTATACTCTTACATATACGCTATCTTCCATCCACATACCACCACCATGAGTATTACTGTACCAACCAGAGTTTCCAGTTGTTCTTAACCAATCGCTAGCTATGAATTGTTGAGCTTGAATACGATATATATTACTTGTAGAAGCAGGATTTGTATAATAACCAGTATTATCTGAATCGTAAAATATTGGTGCTCTATATGACCCCGCTGCAGTGCCATATCCTTTTAACCAGACATTTCCACTTGAACCATGGACAGTCCATGCTGTAGAATCACTACCTACAAAAGCAAATTCATTTGGGTTTGTGCTATTGCTCCATATGTTTCCAGGGCCGCCATTACCATTTGTTCCATATCTTGCACCACTATTTCCAGCCCAGAATAATCCCCATGTATTACTCGCTACAGTCATCATATAGGCATTATAATCACTTGCCAACCTAAAGGGATAGTTACTTTGCCCATCACCACTTGTGGTTACCCTCCCCAAAAACGCATCAGCAAATGTACTGACTAAATTACTTGTGCCACCTGCGTCTAAATAATATGCTGTATTACTATACTCGTAGAATATAGTGGCCCTTACATCACTAAAGTTTGTAGCAGAATTACCACCACCATTGATGCCACCATACAACCAGTTATGTCCAGCTGAGTAGATACCCGATGGATGCCATGAAGCTGAGCCAGTACCACCAACATTTCCATTGCCTTGGTATTGGTAAGCTTTCATTGCATAAGTATTACTAGTACTATTTGGGTTTACATAATAACTCGTATCACCTTGATCATAAAAAGCATTACCATATACGTTACCGTCTGAAACAATATTTTGTTTAGCCCATATTGTTGTGCTTCCTTGACCTATTGTAGCCTCAAAAGAACCATTAGCAGCAACATACATACCCCAATCACTAGTTTTACCACTACCCCATAAATTAGGATGTGCAAACCCTATACCATACATATTTCCTAATGTTGTACTATTAGGATTATACGAACTACCTATTGTATATATTGGGTTTGTATATGTTGAGTTCCCTCCTATGTTGTTATATGATCCCTCAAAATGCCCTCTATGATGCTCTGCTCTATTCAGTCGATCTATTACACTTTCTCCCGCGGGGTTTGTGTAATATGTTGTATTATTTGAATCATAGAATACTGGTGCTCTATAAGAATTGCCTGCATATCCAATATTACCAGTGTAAACATCATTAGTATCTAATTGAACATACCATGGCCATACACCATTAATTTGTGCATAAGAGGTAGAATCTGCGGGAGCACCAAGAACATAAAATCTATTTGAATTATTATGTAATACTACCGATCTATGATCTGTATCCCTTAAAGCAATTTGCGGAGAAGAGTGCCTTAAAACTATTTCACTACTATTGAAATAGGTATTTGTATCACCTAAATCATAAAATATTTCAGATCTAGCTGATGTTCCAGATAAATGTAATGCTCTATTGGTATTATTACCTGTGTAAAAATCTAATTGTCCATAGTTTGTTTGTATTCTTGGTATATTAGATGTTAATGGCGAAAGCCATAGATAAGTACTGGCATCATTACTTTGTATATTTAATGCAGATGTCCAAGCACCAGGATATGATCCCATTGAATTTTCAGTATCACCATCTTCTTTTATTGTTATTTGTCTAGGTAAACCTGTACTTGATGTATTAAATGTTGCTTTAGCAAAAGTAACCGCTGTACTTGTACTAGCACCTCTTCCTGTAACTGTTGCAAGTGTATCTGTTTCTGTATATCCTGTAATATACCCACTGTCATTTGTCCATTGAGATATATTACCAGATTTATTAGTAAGTGTATCTGTAGAGCTAGCTGTAATAAACCCATAACTATTATTCCAATTTGTATTACCATCTGTGATATAACCACTGTCATTAGTAAACATAGAAATGTTACCTGACTTATTTGTAAGTGTTTCAGTTGATGATGCTGTAATAAAACCATATGAGTTATCCCAATTTGTATTACCATCAGTTATATAACCTGAGTCATTTGTCCATTGAGATATGTTACCAGATTTGTTTGTTAGCGTATGTGTAGAAGATGCAGTTAAATAATTATTTGTAGTTAAATAACTTCCAACTCTTGCATCAGTATAATAAAGATTTGTACCTTCACTTAAATCGCTTGTACTCGCTGCGGCTATTCTAGCATCAGCTCTTGCATCTGTATAATATAAGTTCGTTCCCTCGCTTAAATCACTAGTTGACTTAGCTGCAAATGCAGTATTAAATCTTGCTTGTGTATAATATAAATTTGTTCCTTCGGATAAGTCTGAAGTTGATTTGCTACTTAAATCTAAATTGCTACCAACTTGTAATGCAATTCTAGCGTCAGTTCTTGCATCTGTGTAATATAAATTAGTACCCTCAGATAAATCTGATGTACTTAAATCACCTATTCTCGAATCAACTCTGGCGGTTGTAAAATATAGATTACTTCCTTCTCCAATATCTGAAGTAGTAATACCGTGACTTGAATGTAAGTGTCCCTGGGTTATTGACCCGTCTTGTATAAAATCACCTGATACTTTAGTTAATGCCATTTATTTGATCTTTTAATGTTTGGACTTCTTGAGTTAATTCTTGAACTGCTTTTATAAGCATTGGTACAAATACTGAATATTTTACTGATTTAGTTGGTGTTTCCGTATCACCACATTCATATACCATTCCTGGGAATATTTCTTCTAATTCTTGCGCAACTACACCTATTTGTTTGTTTGGCGTATTTGTTTCTTCATCTACATCACCTATGTAATTAAAGTTTACAACTCTTACTTGATTTATATCATCTAACTTTGGTGTTGCATCTACAATATTTTCTTTTAAGTTTATATCTGATAATTGCCCATAACTGTTGTTACTATTTTGAATATTACCATTTGAATATATTTTTATTCTTTCAGTTGAACCGCCTTGACCTAAGAAAAATCTTGATGTAGTATTATTATGTGCTGCTGCAGATATAACATTTATACCATAAAATTGTACAGCTGTTGTGCCAACTTGATGATAAAACATACATATAGGTTCGTTACTAGAGCCGTTTTCTATTGTATGAAATCCATACCCTGGACCATAACCAAATGTTCCAGTACCACTAGCTCTAAACCAGTTGTTGATAAGCTTAGTGTCGGCATTGCTAATTTCTACTCTATTGCTTCCGTTTGTATGAATTACAAAATTATCATTTGATGGGAAACCAATATACGTATTTAAATCACCTAAATGTCTAATATAATTACTTAAATGAATTTGATCCAATTGGCTATCGCTCGCTGGATCTAAATAATAACCTGTGTTATTTCTGTCATAATATATAGGTGATCTTACGTCATTGTATGATTCTAAAAATCCGTTTTGTATAATTACTCTATCTGATTCAACTAATAGTTTTCTTGAACCTGCTACAGCTAAGCCTAATTGATTAGTTCCTGGTCTATACATGCCAGAGTCTTTATCTTCAGCAAATGCTATTGAAGGTGCTGAATTTGTTCCATCAGCGTAATATTCATTAGCAGAAATTTTAATTACTTTCCAACCTGAGATATAACATGCTCTTGTTCCTGAGCCAGCACCATAATTAAATAGTGCCATAGGGGTCCAGTATTTTGTTCCATTTTCAAAAAATCCAACTGAATTAGCATCGTTACCTCTAATAATACCATTGACTTTAAGCCACGAATTTCCTGCGTTTGTATTTGCCATAACCCAATACCCAAAAGCTCCTGGATTACCACCTAAACTAGTAAATGATTCATTAAATTCATTAGAACCCATATAATGCGTTTGACCAGTACCAACATTTTTAATGTAACACTCCATGTAATATATAGCTCCTTCTTCAACTGGTATATATGGGAAACCAGAATTATAAACACCACCTACATTAACACCACCATTTATATATATTGCATATCCGCCAGGCGCATCAGCCTGTGCACTCCATGAAACATTACTATTTCCAAAGTATTCTTGTAATTGTTCGTCTTTCCAGGTTGGATCTATTGACCAAATTTCTTTACCACCTGTATAATGTCCTACCGGCCATTCTTGTGAACTAGATATTCTAGCATTCTCTAATAATAATCTATTCATTACGCTAAGGCCATCAGGATCTACATAATAAGCTGTATTACTAATATCGTAATGTCTTTCACTATAAGTGTTACCACTTGCGTCTACTCTAAATCTATGTGTTGAACCTGTAGCAAATTGTAAGTTACCTGCTGAATTTGCATTAGCATCAGAAGATTCGTAAATCTGCCAACCATTACCATTATTCCAAGTAATTCCTTCAGCATACCCAGGATCATTTATAGTAATAGTATTTACATTAGTTAAGCTACCATTATTCATATTAATACTAGATGTCTGCGATGTTCCAGCTGGATTAATATATCTTCCCGTATTATCTGTATCATAGAATATTGGTGCTCTAAAACTTCCCGCAGCAGTTGCAACACCTGAATCATCAGCTGAAAATTCTACAGTAGTCCAATTATAATCTACAACTTCAAACCTCCTACCCGTGCCTGTACCTAATTGAACTGTTAGTATACCTGCAGCTCTGTCAGATGCTCTCCCAATCCATGCTTCACCCGTGTTTGCCTGTGAGCTACCAAATGTACCAACTTGTATTCTACCTTGTAAATTTGCGGAAACTCCATTAGAGCCATTACTAGGATCAACATAAAAAGCAGTATTATCTGAATCATAGAATATAGGCGCTTGTATGTCTGTTGCTGCTGTAATTGGTGAGTCAAAATTCCACCTATCACTAGATATTTGTATACTGTGATAACTATTACCATCATACCATCTTTCTTTATATGGTCCGTAACCACTTCCATTATTAGTTCCTTTGTGAACTGCTGAATAACTTCCGTCAGCTCTAGCGTCTTGATATGCGTATGAGCCGTTACCACTTTGATATAAATTAAGACCGGATCCTTGCATAATACTAATAGCTCTCGTTTGAGATGTATCAGCAGGGTTTACATAATAATTAGTATCATTTGAATCGTAGAATATCGGTGCTCTGTGGGATGCATAAGCTATTGAATTACCGCTATTATCTACTATTAAAGCATTTATCGTATCTCCACTGTTATTGAATCTAAGCCCATGGCTTGGTGAACCTACAAAATAACCATTATTATCTAACGTTATTGCGGCGCTAAGTGTATCCGCAGCATTGCTTCTTAAATACTTAGGATCTGTTTGTGTTGTTATATCAAATGAAGTTATATAACCTGCGCCTGCATGATCGCCCCAACCATAAGCTGTATTCCAGTTTGAATCATTGTATCCTGACGCTGTTAATGTGCCAGTAAACGTAGCATTACCACTTGCAGTTATTGTTAATCTTGCAGTTTCATTAGTTCCTAAAACTAAATTTCTGCCAGAGCTATTATGGTAAACATACATAGCAGTATCATCCAAAGCAATAGCACCCTGATAACCATTACCATCAATCATTAATTGACCATTGGCACTTGAATCCATGCTAATATCACCATCATTTCCAACAGTAACATTACCTGAAAAATGTGCATTACCTGTTGAAAAATCATAAGACGAGCCTCTAAAATATGTTGCATAAGAATTATCACCAAAATATAAATTACCGTTAGAATATATATGGTCGGTTTGTAATGTTAATGTTCTACTATCGCCAGTTGATGATAACCTTAATACTGTACCATTACTTGTTGCGTTTTGTAATTCATGAAAACCTGTTCCAGTATAAGTGTTTAAAATCTTACCAGCAAAAGTTGCATTTCCTGATGCTCTAAATGTTCCGTTAACGTCAAGTTTATAAAAAGGAGTTAATGTTCCTATACCAACTTCTTCACTGCCATTTATTGTTATAGCTGTTGCATTTGCGTTGTCGTCAATACCTTGTGATGTAAAAAACCCATTTATGGTTGCGTTTCCATCAACAACTAAATTATTTGTTAAATCCCATGTGTCATCCGCATCGTCAAATATAAAACTCGCTTGTGTGACTCCATCACCTCTATATACAGATATACCAGACGTAGTTGCTGTTGCTGTATCTGGTGAGCCCTGAGTAGTGTTTAATTGTAATATATTATCTTCTACCTCGACTGTTTGCGTATTTAATATAGTTTGCGTACCGTCAACAGTTAAATTTCCACTTATAGTTACATTTCCTGTAAATGTTGGATTTTCTTCATAATTAGAAGTTATAACTCCAGTTGATGAATTATAACTTATAGCATTACCTGAAACACTAATTGCGCTTCTAGATCTTGCATCTGTATAATATAAATTTGTTGATCCCTCTGTTATATTATCTGTAGTTCCAGATAAACCACCTAATACAGGGGGTGTATATGTAAATATACCTGAACTATTATTATATGCTAAATTACCATCACCTGCCGCCGTTCCTTCTGTTCCTACACTTAATAAGCCTCTTGCTGTGCTTGTAAATTCTGTAGGTGTTGCAACTCCAGATGAATTACCTAACCAAAAATAATCATTAGTAATATTTGGTACGTCGTTTGTTCTAAGTATTGACGATACTAATAATGATCCTGAACTACCACCAGATGATCTTGCAACTTTAGCAATGTTTTGAATTAAATTAGTACCTGTTGGTTTTGTCATCGTGAGACCACCACCAGATTTTACATATACTGTATCATTTGATGTTGTACTTGTACCATCAATTGTATCTGTTGTAATGTTTCTTAAATAACCACCAGTAATTACATAACCTTCTGCATTTACAGCAAGTGTTTGCAATAATAAACCAGCTGCTGGCATTTTAGCGCTATTACTTGCATCTGCTGGTGCAATTTCTAATCTTGCTGAACTACCAACATTACCCGTAATATATACAGGTTCTCCTTTGGCTATACTTGCAGTATGTGTATTTTTAACTGGAATAATAACTGAACCTGCTGCTAGATCGTCAGAGGTAGTTGCTGTAGAAAATGTTATAACTTCTATATCTGCATTTAAAGGTGGTGCAGTAGAAAATGTAAGTGTAGTATTACTTACTGAATATGTGTCTTTGTTTTGATAGACACCGTCTATGTATACTTGTGTAATGTTCTCATCAGTTACCGACACTGAAATTGTAAAGTCAACAGTACTATTATCCCCTGTAAATTCATCTAAATAGACAACTGTTGAATTTGCTTCGTTTGTTATCCAATTTGTTTCGGTTCCAGTTGAAGATAGTACCTGTCCTGCAACACCTAGATCTCCAGATGAGTCAATTAGGCCTTGCGTAACCTCAATATCGGTTAAAAACTTTTGAGCCATAAATTTTATTTAAATTATCCTATTTTACTAACAAGAACTCTTATATCAGTTGATGCAGGTGCCGAGGCAAAACTAATTGTAACTTGATCAACTGTGTTTCTTGTAACGTCTGCAAAAACAGTTTCGTTATTTGTTAGATCATATATTTGTACAATAACATCTCTAGTATTAAAACTATGTGTTAGTGCAAAAGATGTTGCAGATCCATCACCTATGGTAAATGCTTTTGTACTGTTTTCTACTACTTGTATTTTTTTATATGTTGAACCATCTTCTGTGATTTGCCATATATTATTAGCTTCGTTCCATCTTAATGCAACATTCGTTTCATCTCCTCTTTCTATTTCTATACCTGCGTTTTCAGTAGCTGTAGAACCAGTAAAATTACTATTTAAAGTAATTATATTATCAGCTAAATTAATTGTTTCTGAATTTACAGTGGTTGTCGTTCCTGACACCGTTAAATCTCCTGAAACTACAAGATCATTACCTATCGTAACATCATCGGGTAAACCTATAGTTACTTTATTATTAGAAACTAATGTTGTTACTTCATTAGCAGTTCCTTGAAAAACTAATGTATCACTTCCTACAGATACTACATCTGTATTAGGTGTTCCCTCAGCATCACTTATTGTTAAGTCTGTGCTTATTGATGCGGTTTGAATAGCGGTAATTTGCCCTTGTGCATTTACCGTAAAAGTTGGTATTGCTGTTGAAGAACCATAAGAACCAGCTTCATTTGTACCACTGGGACTACCTGATCCATTTGCTGCTAACGTAGATGTTATTGCAATGTCATTTGCATTTGCTGTAATACCAGTTCCACCAATAACATTTAACGTTACTGCTCCATTTGTTCCACCACCAGTTAAACCAGTTCCAGCAGTTATACCTGTTATATCACCAGTTAGATCTATCCAATCTGAACCATCTGAAACAAAAAGCTTGCTAGATCCAGTATTAAAATATACTTGACCAGCTGATGGGCTTGATGGAGCTGAACTATTTGGATGAAGTGTAGCGTTTTGTAGTTGATTATTTGCTAAATCAATATTACTTAAATATTTTGCCATAGTTTTATTTTAGTTTAAATATGCAGTACCTGAAGTGTCTGCACTAAATGTTATTGTTAAATTACTTAAAGAGTTGTATTGTACATCACCATAAACAAGATTATTACCAGTGTCTACAACGCTTACACTTGGGTATTTATTTAATGAATGATTTATATTCCAAACAGTTTGAGCTGATATTTGTTTAACAGCTGTTTTATCAGAATTTTGAAACATTGCAGTCATATTAGCTTGATCACCACCTGTTAAAGTGCCATTGCTAGCTAACGCGTCTACAGTTAGTTGTATTACATCAGATGTTAGAAAATTAATGGTTTGAACTCTATAAACTCCAAAACTTAATGTATCACTAGAATTATATATAGTTAAAACACCATCTTTAGATCTTATTTCTTCTATGTATGTTTGTACATTGCCGTTTTCAGAATTAATTTTATTTAAATAAACTGTAGTTACACCTGAAAAGGGTGTGTTTGTAGTACTATTATTATTGAAAGAAACTAATCCTTGACCTAAATTAGAATAACTTTGATTTTGATCATATTTATAAACAAATATATTACCTAATATATTAGATTGTTTTGCTAAATAGTTATTTATTGTTTCAATTGAAAAGTTCCTAGTAGCTTTTGACGTAAAATCAGTTCCTAATAAAGAATCGTCTTTTATTATTTCGTTGTCTTGTGTGTATTTACTTATTCTTGCCATTAACTTGGTTTTTGTGGATATGTTATATTATTTATATCTGCAGTAGAAGGTAGATCCCTTAACTGTTGTCTATATGTTGACCATTCTTGTTTTTTATCATTACTTAATGGTGAATCTGATAATTGTGTCCAATCACATGATTTTAATAAATTATTTCTTTCAGATCTTAATATAGCGTATTTTTTGTTATTTATTTCAGTATCTGTAAAAGGGATTTCAGTATGTGTACCATCTACAACTCTACATCTAACGCTATTTGCTTTTTGCCATTGTTCTTCTGTTAGTACAATGTTAGGTGTAGGTATATTTTCACCGTGTATTTCTTCTGTATAAAAACCTGTATAATCACCGTTTTCATCGTATGTTGCATAATAATTCATAAATTATATTTTAATCACCAAAAGCTATCCACCAAAAATCATTTGGACTATCTGTTACAGCCACAAAACTATTTTTACTTACACTATAAGCATAGTTTGCCCCATCTCCAGATCTACTATTTCTATTACATGTAACACTAACAGAGTTACACCTTGTAGGAAATGCTGTAGGGAAAGTTACAGTAACATCTTCAACACTACCAGTTTGATAACCCCATTTCATAAAAGTACCTGATGGTAATTTTTGAGAATGTTTTTGATAAGTTGTGCTACTCGTACTACTCGTGCTTGCTGTTTTTGCAAAATCCCAAGATTCGCCATCAACTTCTAAACCACCTTTAACTTCTACATAATCGCCGGTTATGTCTGTTCTATCTATTTTAAAGTAGTATGCTGAACTACTAGCAACCTGTATTCCTTGATCTGTAATTTCTGTTTGATTCGCTGTTTTTGCAAAAGCTACATTTGTATCATTTATATCAAAAGTGCTACCAGGAAAAATAACATAACCAGAACTTAAAAAACCAACTCTTTTCCAATAAAATCTTAAATACAAGTTATCAGATGATCCAGTTACATTAAAAGTGAAATTAACAGTTCTTTGTGTAAAACTTAAATCTGATCCAGCACCACCATCTGATGCACTATTTAAAAATTTATCTGCTATTATTTCTGTAAATGATGTGTTTGTAGATATTTGAACTCTTAATTCTATATATACTAAACCAGAAAAATTAGCGCTTGTAGATGCAAAAGCATTTAAAGCATTTGTTGTTATACTTCCTGTATATGTACCTGTTCTGTCACCAGTACCAAAACTAGCTTGTTTATATAATGTACCAGATGTTTTAAATAAAGAATCTGTTATATTACCTATTGTAGTGTAATTTGAAGACCAACAAGAAAATTGCAAGTCATTCATTGTATTAAACGTTGCGGTAACTAAAGAAGTTAATGCAGATAAATTACCTTGTCTAACTTGTAATTTGGGTGTACCACTAGTATCATTTATTATTAAACCTTGATCTGGATCTAATTCTACTCTATCAGATGAAGATTTTATTTTATCTGTATTTATTGTCCAACCACCTATATTACCAGAACCAGCACTTAGTTCACCAGAGAAACTCCCTGTGACACCGTTTAGCGGAACATTTAGTTTTAATTGATTGTTATCTAATACAAATGGCGTTGCTGTAGTTGTGCTAGATTTTATAATAAACTTGTCTGTTTGAAAAGTTACTGATGATACATCTGTTGTTGTTCCATCAGCAGCTAATATAGACATACCGGTTACTACATTTCCAGCTGTAGCTTGTAATGAATACCTAGATTCTGCAAAACCTTCTACTGTAGATATACTACTTGTGTTAGCTATAATATCTGCTCTTAGCCCAGAATTATCGTCGCCACCAACTAAAGCACTAAGAGTTGTAACTGAAGACGCTGAAGCAAAATCAGAATTAGTTGTAGTTGTAAAAACATCATTAGCAAAAGCTTCACTTACACTAACAGCGGTAAAAGTTCCATCAGCGTTATTATATCCAGTAAAAAAGTTCGCAGCTAGACTATCTACTTTAGTAGCTGAAGCACTTTCTGCATCTGATTGTGCTGTATTTATAACCGTATTTAAAGTATCTGCAACACCGGTTATTTCATTGCTTGCATTAAATGAAAATTGAGTTTTTAATTCTGTAACATCTGATGCTGAAGCTAGACTTGCATTTGTTATTGCATCTCCAGCGTGTGTAGTTACTGCTGTTGATAAAGCACCTGTTATACCATCAACATCATTGTTAGAATCAAAACTAAACACCGCTTCTAATTTATCTAAAGAATTAGCCGTAGCTTGGACAGCACTTGATGCCGCATTGTTTATAGATGTATTTAATGCGCCGGCCACACCGCTAACATCGTTGTTTGCATCAAAAGTAAAAACAGCTTCTAACTTAGTGACATCTGATGCCGTAGCGCTTATATTAGTTGCATTAGTACTTATATCATCGACGGCATCGGATAAACCCTGAACAGTGGTACCTGTTCTAGGATCTACTGTTAACGTCCAAACATTAGGTGTTCCAGAAACAAGTATATATGGTTTGTTGTCATCATTTGCATCATACCAAACTGAACTAACTGGCTCTGTAACGGCAGGTGCTGAATTTTGCCTAAAAATTTTAGGTTTTAAGCCTATGGCTGTTGCGTTACTAGCTATATCAGTTGCATTAGTTGATGCTGCTGAAGCATTTACGGCTATTCCACCGTCTTGAGTAGCAACCCACGTGTTTGTTCCACTAACGTCTTTTAATACATAAGGTTTATTACCATCATTAGTATCATACCATATTGAACTTAGTGGGTTTGTAATAGCAGGAGCATCATCCTGGGAGAAGACTTTTGGTCTTGAATTGGCAGTTGCTTGAGCTGTTGCAATAGTTGAATCTACAGTTGCGGTCCATGTATTAGTTCCACTAACGTCTTTTAACATGTAAAGTTTGTTGCCGTCATTCGTATCGTACCATAATGAATTTAATGGTACCGTTATAGCTGGAGCATCATCTTGTCTAAATATTAATGGTATAGAGTCTTGTGCTGTTTTATTACTAGTTACTGTTGATGATAAGCTAGTTATTGATGCAGCATTAGCTGTATTAGCTGTTGAGTTTGCTGTTATCGCTGTTTCGGCATCACTTATAGCGGTAGAATTTGTTGCTATTCTACCATCAAATGTTGCTGTCCAAACTTTTGGAGTACCGGCAACCAATATATATATCTTATTATTATCATTACTATCAAACCATATTGAGCCAGTTGGGTTATCAGCAGATGGCTCTGCATCTTGTCTAAACGTTAAAGGTTTATTATTTACAGTAGTTGTTAATGTTGTTACATCACTCGATGATGCAAAATCAGTATTTGTGGTGGTAGTAAATATATCGTTTGCAAATGCTTCGGTTAATGTACCAGTCCCTGTTGCATTATTGTAATTTGTAAAAAATTTAGCTCCTAAAGTGTCAACTTTTGCCGCAGAAGCAGATTCTGCATCACTTCTAGCTGTATCTATAGCTGTATTTAGTGATTCAGAGCCATTTACACCTGTTATATTGTTACCTGTATATGTAAATTGAGATTGAAGTTCTGTAATTTTAGCCGCTTCAGAAGAAATAGCCGTAGAATTTGTTGTAATAGCTGTATTTGCTGATGCTAAAGAGCTAATATTTAAAGCTATTCTTCCATCTGTAGATTCTGTCCACACATTTGGGCTACCTGATACTAAAACATATACTTTATTATCGTCATTTGTGTCAAACCATATAGATCCAACCGCTTCCGTTACGTCTGGAGCGTCATCTTGCCTAAAAATATCAGGTTTTAGGTTAAGATTTGATGTTAATGTTGTTACTGAAGCTGCAGAAGCTAGTGATGCGTTAGTAATTGCGGTATTTGCGCTAGTATTTACGGCTGTTGCAAGACTTCCGCCTGGTGTCATACCATCTACATCACCATTACTATCGAAACTGAACACAGCTTCAAGTTTATCTAAGTCACTAGCGACTGCTCCGGTAGCAGAAGTAACAGTGCTACTAACACTCGTTGATAAAGCACCAGCAATTCCTGTTATATCTGTGCCTGAAAACGTAAATTGTGACTCTAATTCTGTTACCTTGCTAGCACTTGAGCCTATATTTGTAGCATTTGTACTTATTCCACTGTTTGCGGTAGCTATAGCTGAAGTATTTTGTGTTAAAGTGTCACCTTGTGTATTGACAACACTTGTTAAAGAGGTAAGCTGTGCCGCCGAGGCGTAATCTGTAGATGTCGATGTGTTTAATATTGAATCAGCAAATGATTGAGATAAACTTGTGAGGTTACCATTACTGTCAAATGTACCAAAAGTAGAAGCTAGATTAACAGCATATGTAGCTGTAGCAGATATACTATTAGCATTTGTAGTTATACTAACATTAGCGGAAGCCAGCGCATTAGTATTTGTAGTAATACTAGAAGACATGCTATTTAAATTATAATTAACCTCACCTATAGTAAATGTGTTGTTAAGGTAATTAGATAACTCGTCTAACGTTATATTATTCGTTATGTATATAGAACCATATTGACCCTCGCCCTCGTAAGAGGAGATCACTAACTGATCCTCTGCCCTTAATAGTTCATCTCTATTGTAACTGCTTATTCTGGCCATTATTTTGTATTATATTTTTTTGTACCTTTTCCGTGTCCACTTCTGTTTTTCTTCCTAGATATGAATTTCTTTGCATTGTGATCATAATCTAGCCCATCTAAGTTTCTACCCTTCTTCTTAGCAGCACGTCTAAGTCTTTGGTTCTCGGCCTTCATTCTTCTTCTACGAGGAGTTTTTGCCGTAGCCAAATCTCGTTTAGCTTTAGCCAGTCTTGCTTTCTTACTAAGTTTCTGTTTTGCCATAACTCTTATATCACCTATTTTTAGGAGGTTTTAAACATAGGGGTTTTGTATAATACCTATACTTTACGGTACAGCTATCAATACCAAAACGACTTGTAAAAGGCCCACGGGCCGTTGTTTACCTCCATTTTGTCTAGAACTTTTAGCTTTTGCCTAGGGCTTGTTATTAGTCCTTATGCTATACACAGACGAGTCACGAGCAGAGTATATCAGACGAGTTACGAGTATATTTATATAATATATATAATTAATAAATAAATCTAAATAAATAATTATGAAAAAATCAATTAAAAATCCAATCAAACAAAACAAACTAACTACTAAAAGGTTTGTGATCAGAAAGAATCTAATCGGTAAGAATGTAACGATTGAATTCAAAACAAAAGAAGGTAAGACATTCAAGTATAATCATGACAAGGTATATACTAGTAATAAGGAAAGGTTTGAAGGTATGAACTGTTTCAAGAAATATAAATCATACACTGCAACCAATAATGTACCAACATTCGCAAGAGACTTCCTTCTGTAGGGAGTTTCTTCTGAGTAAAGCGAAGCAAAGGGGAGTGTAATGCTCCTCTTTGTGTGTATAGCACAGACAGGTCACGAGCGAAGCGTTGCAGACATAATACGAGCAAGTGACTATAATATAAATGTAACTAATTAATACTAAATATATATACTATGAAAAATTCTATTATTAAAACAAAAAGATTTGTAATCAGAAAATCTTTACTTGGCAAGAACTCAATTA
>Ga0222715_10002928_pt1 | contig 15420 bp, 8 predicted proteins | sample C33_9DmetaG_FD_165056 | JGI IMG/M metagenome (GOLD analysis project Ga0222715, IMG submission 165056) | Estuarine water microbial communities from San Francisco Bay, California, United States - C33_9D | ecosystem: Environmental > Aquatic > Marine > Unclassified | place: USA: California...
TATTCATTGACGAACTGGACGCCGTCGGATCCCGGCGAGGCGCGGGTCTGAACGAAGAACGCGATCAAACGCTCAATCAATTGCTGGTCGAGATGGACGGGTTTGCCAAGGACAGTGGGATTTTGATTTTAGCTGCGACGAACCGACCGGACGCACTCGATCCGGCGCTGTTGCGTCCGGGTCGTTTGACGCGACGTGTGTTCGTCGGCCCGCCAACGCAGCAAGGGAGAGCGCAAATCTTGTCCGTGCACTTGCGCGGTTTGGATCTCGAGGACGACGTCGACGTGGTGTGCGACGTTATTTCTCGCGCCACCCCAGGCTTCACCGGCGCCGAACTCGCCAACGTCGCCAACGAAGCCGCATTATTGAGCGTGCGCGACGGTAGACAATTGGTATCCATCGACGACATGCTCGACGGCGTCTCGCGCACGAAGGACGGCATCGCTACGAGCGGCAACAGGGCTGACGCCATGTTCCGTGAACTCCGCTCAAGGTTTTTAGGCAACTACAAAGACGCCCCGGGCTCGACCACGGACGTCATCAAGGAAAAACTTGGCTCCAAGGCTTCCGCGCAAGGCGTTCCGATTTCGATGGGACCGAGCTGAGGCGACGCCTTTCGCGCTCAGCCTTGAACACATTCTTTACCACAAACGCGCACACATTTCTTAAACACACGTTAAACAAACAGTCACGATTGATTTTAATGAATTTATCATCATTTGCCACGCACGCGCCCGCACCCGTCTCTCGTCTCTCGTCGCGCGCGTTCGAACGCGCGTTCAGCCGCCGCAGCGCTCCTTCTCCCTTCTCCTCACTTTCACGCGCGCTCCGCGTCGAGTCCTCGCCGCGTCGCGTCGGCGTCCGCTGGATCGATGTCCGACGACACGTCAGCCCTCGTCGCGGCGCTGCAAGCGTCGCTCAGCGCCGACGCGTCGCAACGCGCGAGCGCTGAAGAGTTTCTGCGCTCGAGATCGATCCAAGATGGGTTCCTTTTGCGCGTCCTGGAGCTCGCGGCGAGCGACCACGTCGACGCGATGACGCGACAGAGCGCGGCGGTGACGTTCAAGAACATGGTGAAGAAGAACTGGGACCCGAGCGAACCGGATGAGGTGGGGGCGGTGAAACCGGTGGGGACGAGCGAGGGCGAAAAGACGCGCTGCCGAGGCGCCATCGTGGGGTTGATGCTGCGCGCGCCCAAGCTGGTGTCGGCGCAGTTGAGCGAGGCGTTGAGCATAATATGCGCGGTTGATTTCCCCGAACGATGGGAAGGATTGCTTCCGGAGCTGGTGCAGAGACTCGGAAGCGCGGGGAACAGGGACTTTCGGGACGTGGCGGGCGTGTTGACGACGGCGAACGCGATATTCAAGCGATACCGCGGAGCGATGAAGACAGAGGAACTGTATAAAGAGCTCAAGTATGTGTTGGATACATTTTCGAAGCCGTTGCTTGAGCTCACGCTGGAGGTGAGCGCGGCGTTAGACGCGAGCGGGGCGAACGTTGAGCTCGCACGTCAGTTATTGCAGTGCTTGCGGTTGATTTGCAGAGTCTTCTATAGTTTGAATAGCCAGGAGTTGCCCGAAGTTTTCGAAGATGCCATGGCGGAGTGGATGGGTGTGTTTCACAAGTTCTTGACGTACCAAGCTCCGCCCGGATTGGCGAGTACGGATGACGATAAAGCGAGCGAGGCTGACCAAGTCAAGGCGGCGGTGTGCGACAATATCAACCTCTACATCGAGAAAAACGAGGAAGAGTTCGCGCCTTACTTGCAACAGTTCGTCCAAGACGTGTGGACACTTCTCATGTCCACGGATCTGGCGACAAATCGGGATCATTTAGTGACGTCTGGCGTGAAGTTTCTCACCACAGTGGCGAGTAGTGTGCATCACAAATTGTTTGAGTCGCCCGACACGCTTCGTCAAGTGTGCGAAAACATCATCATTCCAAACTTGCAGTTTCGAGATGAAGACGAAGAGTTATTCAACGATAATCATGTGGAATACATCCGTCGGGATCTGGAAGGGAGCGACGCAGATACGCGTCGTCGAGGCGCGTGCGAGCTCGTCAAGGCGCTCACGGCGAAATTTCCCGAGCACGTCACGAGCGCCGTCACGGGCTACGTCAGCTCTTTGTTGGCGCAGTACTCCGCGGACCCGAAGAAGTTTTGGAAGGCGAAAGATGCTGCAATTTACTTGGTCATGGCTTTGACGGTGCGCTCGAAGTCGCTCGTGAAAGGTGCGACCGAGACGAACGATTTAGTCAACATTATTGACTTTTTCAATCAACACATCGCGCCCGAGCTGCAGGCGGCGAAGGGCGCGTCGCACGCCGTTGTGCGCGCCGACGCACTCAAGTTTTTGACGATGTTTCGCCAACAGATCCCCAAGGCGATCGTCGGGCCGTTGTTACCGGCGATTGTGCAGTTGCTCGCGGCAGATGAAAACGTCGTGCACTCCTACGCGGCAAATTGCTTTGAGCGTTTGCTCACCGTTCGCGACGGTCCGGGCGTGCCGAGATACGTCTCGGGCGACATCGCACCTTTGAGTCAGCAACTCTACACCAACATGTTCCACGCGTTCACCATTCCTGATAGCGCAGAAAATGAATATGTGATGAAGTGCGTCATGCGCGTCGTCGCGTTTAGCGGTGCAGACGTCAAGCCTGTGGCGACGATTTGCTTGCAGCAGTTGAGTGGGATGTTGCTCGAGCTGTGCAAGAATCCTAGAAACCCAACTTTTGCGCATTATTTGTTCGAGTCCGTGGCATCGTTGGTCAAAAACGTCAGCAACGAAGCCGCGCTCATGGGTCAGTTTGAGCAGTTGCTCTTTCCGGCCTATCAACACGTGTTGACGGCCGACGTCGTGGAGTTCACTCCGTACGTCTTCCAGTTGTTGGCGCAGATGATTGAGAGTTATCCGGCGGGTGCGACGCTCCCGGAGTCGTATATGGCCATATTTCCCGCTCTTCTGACTCCGCTCATGTGGGACCGGCGCGCGAACGTCACCCCGCTCGTGCGCTTGCTCAAAGCTTACCTCACGAAGAACCCGCAAGCCATCGTCGCCGGCGGTCACTTGCAAGGCGTCTTGGGCGTGTTCCAAAAGCTCGTCTCGAGCAAGGCGCAGGATCATCAAGGATTTTACATTTTAAATTCTTTCGTGGAATCTCTCGCCTTGGAGGCGTGGGCGCAATATTTGCCCACGATCTGGAGCATCTTGTTTCAACGTCAACAAACTAGCCGCACTCCCAAGTTTAGCAGATGCTTGGTTGTGTTCACGTCGGCGTTGTGCGTCAAACACGGTCCGTCGAGCGTGATGGATAGCATGAACAAAGTGCAGCAGGGCATCTTTGACATGATTTTAGATAACGTAGTCGCGGTGGATATCGTTGGTGTCACGGGAAAGACCGAGCGTAAGCTCACGTGCGTGGCTGCGCTTAAGTTTCTCACCGAGTGCCCACCCGTGGTCGATCGTCCGGGTGCCTTTGCCAAGCTCCTCTCGGGTGTCGTCCAGCAGTGCATCAAGCCCGACGACGACGAACCCGCTGGTGATGACGACGACGCCTTACTCGAAGAGCTTGAAGCCAACGCCGGGTACGCCGCGTCTTACTCCAAGCTCACCCAAGGTGCGGTTAAGGAGAAGGATCCGGTGCCGGACGTCGTCGACGTCAGGCGCCACGTCGCCGAGACGCTGGCGCGATTCTCCTCTCAGCGCCCGATCGCATCCATCGTCGTCCAAACCCCTCAGGAAGTTCAAGTGGCATTAACAGAGTACTGCGCGCGCGTCGGCGCGCGCATTCAATGATGTTTCGTCGTGTAATCCAACCACATCAATTCCAACGCGTCGCGCCGAAACCCCCACTCCCGGGTTTTTTTAACCGACCAGGTGACGGCGACGGCGCCTTGTCACGACGCGCGCCCAGCACACGTCCTCGCGCGAGTGTAAGCCGCGCGCGGTGCTCGCGGCGGTCGCAATCGACGCTTGAGCGCGCGGGCGCGCGATCGCGTTGCCGCGCGATCGCGTCGTCGTTCGTTTTTCACGCGTTTTGCCCTCGCCCACGTGGAATCGAGACGTCGACGCGCGCGATGACGCCTCACGTCGGTCGCACGCTGCTCAGCGCGGTGGCGTCGAACGTCACGAACGCCACGGACGTCCACGCCGCGGCGCACGACGATGCGACGGCACCGCTGTGGTTCATATTCATCTCTCTCGCCGTCGGCAGCGCGGCGAGGACGGCGCTTCACGGGACGTCGATGCCGTACACGGTCGTGCTGTTCATCATCGGCATGCTCATGGCGGTGGTGTATTACTACACAGACTTGGGACTGTTGGAGGCGTCGCTGAGCGCGTGGGGTGGGATCAACCCGCACGTATTGCTGGCGTGTTTCCTACCTGCGTTGATTTTTGAGTCGTCGTTTTCAATGGAGTGGCACACGCTAAAAAAGGTGCTGCCCAAGGTGTTAATCTTGGCCGGGCCCGGGGTGTTGATGAGCATGGCGCTCACTGGGTGCGTGTTACGCATGTTTCCTTTCGATTTTAGCTGGGGATTTAGTATGATGGTGGGGTCGATTTTGGCGGCGACGGATCCCGTCGCCGTCGTCGCCATCTTGAAGGAGGTTGGGGCGAGTAAAGTTTTGGGACATTTGATCGAAGGCGAGTCACTCGTGAACGATGGCACCGCCATCGTCGTCTTCAACGTGTTTTTGGCGATCGCAAAAGGGGAGCATCTCTCGTTCGGAGATGTGATGAAGGATTTAATCACTCAACCCATCTTATCAGTCATCACAGGCGTCGTCGTCGGCGAACTGTGCTTGATTTGGTTGCGAAATTCCCACAAAGATCATTTAGTGGATATCACCATAACCCTTTTCGCTGGTTACATTTCTTTCATGCTCGCCGAAATCGTCATCAAGTGCAGCGGCGTGCTTGCCGTCGTCGTTCTCGGATGGTACCTGAGCGCCAAGGGCAGAACGTTTTTCAAGGGCAACATACAACACTCCATGCATCACTTTTGGGAGGTGCTGACGTACGCGGCTAACACCATCGTATTCATCCTTGCCGGTTTTCTGATCGTCGCAGATATTTTACTAGGCGAACTGGACATCAGAGCCAGCGACCTGGGGTGGGGTATTCTCCTCTACTTGTGCCTCAACATAATTCGTTTTGCCGTCACGGCGGTGCTGTTTCCGTGGATGAACTACTACAGAGGACACGTCTTGAGCATGCGCGAGACCTTCATCGCCATTTGGAGCGGTCTGCGTGGCGCTGTCGGTTTGGCGCTCGCGCTCGTCGTGTTGGAGGAGGATGGGCATTTCACGAAGCGAGAGCGTGGATTGACGCTCGTAATGGTTTCCGCCGCGGTGATTGGGACGCTCTTAATCAATGCATCTACTGCGGCAGCTATGCTTCGCATTGTCGGCCTGCTCACGCCCGGGCTCAGTCACGACCGAACGTTATTGGCTGCTCGCAAAGCCATTCACGAGCGCGCGCTCGCGCACTACGACGAAAAGCTGGACCAAACTGGTGCGCAGTATCTCGGCGCGCCCGACTTCACGGCGGTTAAACAGCTCGTGCCATTCCTTCGCACGCAAGCGGACGAAACGGAAATCGAGTTCAAGCACGAGATCGCGAAAATGGACGCTCAGCTCATGCACGAGATGCGTGGTCGTTTCTTGGCTGGGCTCTGTAAAGAAATCTGGACAATGCTCGAAGACGACTTGATTGACGCAAAAGTTGCTCACGGATTGCTTATCGCGTGCGAGCGAGCAATCGATAAGTCGAAATCGAAAGTATTGTGTACGTTCGACGAGTTCAACCGCTTCATGAAGGAGAGCCGCGTGAAGAGCGCCGTCGTCAAGGCGTTTGAACGTCGAGCGTGGGGTATGCGAATAATCAAAACCTTGCGTTACCTCAGGCTCGTCGAAGAAGGCTGGATGACCACGAGACGTCAAATGCAAGGTTTACACGCCCTAATTAGTGCCCATCGCTTGACTTCAGAGCAATTCAAATCGTTACTAGGCAAAGACGAAGAGGAAGAGCAAGCCGAGGAAGCACAATCGGAAGTCGCCGAGCTGGCAAGGAGTTATACACTCAAACCGGCTGGCGTCGGCGAAAATCTAGCAAACGAAACGTCCATCAAGTCAAATCACGTGCGAGATGTTCTATTCGAATCAGATACCGAGGTCGTCCAAGCCGTTGAAATGCTGAAAGAGATGCAGCACGCTCACAACGCGGTGGCGCGTTCGCTGAGATCCGAGGCACTCGCGCGTGAAATTCTGGAGGTAACGATGGAAGAAACAAAACTCTTGACGCATACGGGATTGCTGGATGAATCAGAAGGATCCATGTTACAGGCCGAGCACGACCTCTACCTTCAAAGGCTGATCATGCACCCGCTCCCACCATCGCGTACGTCACCTGGCCGCATCCTCGCTGCGATTCCGCTCTTTGATTTCACGCAACGCGTGGGCATCAAGTCGCGAGATACTCGTAAACACTTCCTTCGAGAAGCAGAAGTCGTGGAGTTTAACGCGGGTGACATCATCATCGACCCCAATGTCAAGTTACACGACGGAATCATGCTTGTCGGCAACGGTGTCGTACACCTCCAGTCTGCGGCGGATGCGACGCAACAAATCACGGCAGGCTGTAAGTCGCATCCGCACGCGTGGGCTTTGGCCCTGTACGAAGCGCTGGCAAATGACGCGAGTGAAGAAGAACCAAATCGTAGTGGTATTCGTGCGACGGCGCAGACGACGATGTTTGGCTTCGTCATCCCGCACGCGCTTTTGGACACCCTACGCGGCGATCTTCGTGAGGCGGAAACGCTCGAGTTTATGTGGCGAGGGGTGCTCGCTTTGTTGGCGGAGACCGTGTTACGTAGCGTACTAGATAGTGCCTTACCGGATCTTCCCGTGGCAAAACTCGTACGCGCTGGTAAACTCGTGAAAATTTCGCAGGGATCAAAACTCGAGCACGACGACAGACAAGTGGTGATTTTGCTTCGTGGATCTCTGTATAACGATACGTGCGGCAACATCCCAGCGCCGTGCGTCGTGACTTTCAAACGGGCGGGCATGTTATCCGACGCGACAAAGTCGGCGCCGAACGCGCTTGAGAGTAAGCTTGAGTCGCGCTTGGCGGCGTTGAAATTTGGGAAAAACGGTCTCGTGCGCGGATCGTCTCAAAATCTCGCCGCGCTCGCGGCGAAGATGTCCGTGGACGAACCCGCATCTGAACCACTCCCCGCGGAGCCCGAAACAGAGGGTTACTGCACGTTTGAGAGTGTCAATGACTTGCTCATTTACGTCATCCCGACCGACAAGCTCTTGCAATCGCCGACTCTCGCCAAATCGAGAACTTCGCTCAGGGCGCAAAAGAAGAGGGAATTTTTGCGAGGCTTGTCGAAGAAGGTTTCGCGAGAGCGCTCCATGTTCACCGGCGCGGACAACCGTTTGGACGCTCACGCGTCGACGATGACGCGTCGATCGATCGACTCTGATCGACGATCGATCGAGTTCGACATCGAGTCCGGCGTCGCGAACGCGAAGCCGCGTTCGCCGAATCGTCGCTTGTCGTTGCAAATGTCCCGACAGCCCACGGAGGTCGAAGACGCGGACGACCCAATCGGTGAAGATCCGCGCACGCAACTCACGTCCGATTCCATGATTTCGCTCGGCACGGACGCGCAAGACACGCACCGATCGGACGACTTGATGCCGTTACGATACGGCGGACGATCGGGCGTGTGGGACGATTCGCCCATTCCCGCGCCTCGCGTCTTACCGAGCCGCGACTACGAGGATCCGTCCACGCAACACACGATTTCCTAGCAATATACACGTTACTACTTGTAATACTAATACACACGTGATGTACAACGCACCACTTCGCCTCGCGCCGCGCTACAGTTCGCGATCCCGACGATCCCACGCCCCCAACTCGTTCGCCGCGCGCGCCGCCGCCGCGCTCTCGCACGTCGCCGTTCGCGCGTGACACAGCGTCTCCCTCGCCTCCGTTCGCACCCCGCCGTCGTCCCGCCTCCCGAACGCCATCAACGCATCGTCGTGTTCCCCATCGATCAGCCTCGCGCACGCCTCTCGCGCGTACGTCGTGATCCACCGCCCTCTCGCGCGCGCGTTTCCGTCGTCCCCCGCGAACGTCTCCGTGACCCGCCCATCGCGCATCGTCAATCCGAGCTCTTCGCCCGCGCGTGCGCACGTCGCCTCCATCGTCGCGTCCGCGCGCGCGCGCGTCAGCGTCCCACCGTTTCTCGCGCGCTCGCGCGCGAGATCCCGCACGAGCGCGTCGCACGCCGCCGCGCACGCGTTGCATCGCAACCGTCGTCGCGCGCCGGCGTCGTCGTCGCGCGGGAGCGAATCCACGACGTCGCGCGACGCCGCGATCGTCGCCGGCGGCGCGGCGCGCGCGACGGCGACGCGGATCGTCGCGACGAGCGCGACGATCGCGGCGACGCGCGCCGCGGCGACGCGCGCGCGCATCGAAACGAACGATTCGAATCGAATCGAATCGAATCGCCGCGTCGCGGTCTGACGCGCGCGTCCGCGGCGTCGCGATCGAACGCGCCGTCGCGCGCGATCGCGCCGGCGTCGAGCGCTCGGCGCGCGCGACGCGCGCGGAATAATTTTTCGCGATTCGGCGCGCGCGCGGGGGGGCGCTCGCGCGCGTCGCGTCGTCGCGCGCGGCGACGAATCGAATCGCCGCGCGCGCGACGCACCGCGTCGACGTCACGGTGGGTCCGCGCGGACGGCGCAGAGCGCGACGCGCGCGAGGGCGTTCGAGCGCGACGCGACGCGCGCGATGGCGACGGCGACGATGACGACGACGACGCGCGCGGCGACGCGCGGCGACGGCGCGACGCGCGCGAGGACGCGCGGGGCGACGCGACGGCGCGCGCTTATCCAGGGGCGGCGGCGAGGCGACGGCGCGACGGCGAGCGCGGGGACGGTGGCGCAGCCGGACGCGAGGGACGTGGAGGAGCTGTACGGACAGAACGGGGCGTGCGCGATCGCGCCCAAGTACTCGCCGGCGGTGGTGAGGGAGCGCGCGACGCGAGGGCCGGGGGAGATGGCGCGGACGGCGGCGCGGTGCGGGGAGATCGTGTTCAACGCCACGGCGTTCGCGAGTGGGTTGCTGTACGATAAGTTGAACGAAACCGAACGCGTGGTGAGCCGGAGCGAGCAGCTGAGGGTGCAGTTGGCGAAGTTGGGGCCGTCGTTCGTCAAGGCGGGGCAGGTGTTGGCGAACCGGCCGGATATCGTGCGAAGCGATTACATGGAGGAGTTGTGCAAGCTTCAAGACGACGTGCCGCCGTTCGATAACGCGACCGCGTTTGATATCATTCGAAGCGAACTCGGGCGACCGATCGAGGAGGTGTTTTCGGTTATTTCGAGCGATCCGATCGCGGCGGCGTCGCTCGGGCAGGTGTACCGAGCGACGCTTCGCGAGAGCGGCGAGGAAGTCGCCATCAAGGTGCAACGGCCGGGGATCGAGCCCATCATTTACAGAGACTTGTTGTTGTTTCGCACGCTGGCATGGTTCATCAACGGATACTCCGTGCGCGCGTTGGGTTGCAACGCCCAGCTCATCGTGGATGAGTTTGGCGAAAAGCTCTTGGAGGAACTCGATTACGTGCAAGAGGGACGCAACTTGAGCGATTTTTACGACAACTTCAAGGACGATCCGATCGTGAAGATTCCAAAGTACTACAAAGAGTATTCCGGGTCGAAGATTCTGACCATGGAATGGATCGATGGCGTTCGATGCACCGATCCGCAAGGCATCGTCGACGCCGGCATCGACGTCGAGGAGTTCATCAAGGTGGGCGTCGTGAGCGGGCTGAGACAGTTGTTGGAGTTTGGATTATTCCACGGCGACCCGCATCCGGGTAACATTTTCGCCATGCGCGATGGGCGCATCGCGTACGTAGATTTTGGGAACGTCGCGCAGCTGACGCAAACGAATAAGGAGGTGCTCATTGACGCCGTCGTGCACGCGGTGAACGAGGACTACGAAAGCATGGCGGGCGATTTCATTCGTCTCGGTTTCTTGACTCCGGGCACGGACGTGCGACCCATCGTTCCGGCGCTTCAAGACATTTGGCAAGACGCTCGCACGGCATCGTTGGCCAATTTCAACTTTCGCACCGTGACGTCGAGTTTCAACAAGCTCGTGTACCAGTACCCGATTCGCATCCCCGAGCGCTTTTCGCTCGTCATCCGCTCGCTGTTGACGCAAGAAGGGATTTGCATGACGTTGAAGCCAGACTTCAAGTTTCTCGAAGTCGCGTATCCGTACGTCGCCAAGCGGTTATTGACAGACAGAGACGTTTCGCTTCGCGAACGCTTGATTCAAGTGTTGTTCAAGCAAGACAAGTTTCAATGGCGCCGCCTTGAAAACTTGATAGATCTCGCGCGAGACGGCGGCGGGAACCTCGATTTGACGGAAACCGCCACAGACGGCGCGGGTTTGCTTCTCACGGACGCTAAGCTTCGTCAGCAACTGCTCCTCGCGTTGACGGAAGACGATCGCTTACAAGTGGACGAACTCGCGCGTCTCGTTGCGACGCTTCAACGAGAGGTCAATATCCAAAAGCTGGTGCAAAACGCGGTCGGCGACGGGCCGAACATCGCTCGCAAGCTCGCTTTGAGCTGGTCTAATAAGGTGCTCGCGGACTAAGCGATCACGTATTAGAAGTCGAAACGAATGTGTAATGTAACATAACAACAGAAAGCGTGCATTCACGAGAATATTTGCAACAACCCCGTCATCGCGCATCGACAATGTGGACACCGCGCTTCGCTTCCTCCCTGGTCTCGAAGTCGCACGATGCACGCGCTGCAATACATCAAGTGTAAGCACGGGCACACGACGGTGTCGCGCTTGTTCGAGTAGCAAATCGTGCACAATACCTCTTGCTCGCGTTCGATTTGCAATCGAGCGACCTCGCCGCGAAGTCGTTCAAGCTCTTCTGCGCCGCCGCCGTCGGCGCTGTAAGGATCATCGTCGTCCTCATCGCTAATCGTGAGCCTTCGTGGCGCACACCGCCGTCGAGTCTCTTGCCTTCGCATGAGTACATCCGTAGAAAAGTTGTACGACTGCGCGAGCCTGAGGTCCCGCTCCACGACTCGAGTTTCTTCGCGAGGCGTCGGCGCGACGAACCTCGCATCGTTCAACAAAACCGTCTGTGCGCTCGCCTCGGGCGCGCGCAGTCGCAACACGTCGCTAAAGTACCGCTCTTCGAGTACACGCACATCGCGTTCGTCGGTCGCGATGCCACTGATCAAGATCGCCTCCACTCGAGCGTGCCACAACGATCTCCTCGTCGCATGGACGGCTGTTCGAGGGCGCGTAAACGCCGGGATGAACGAACCCTCCTTCAGCGACATCGCCAGATCGTTCAACAAAGAACCGATCACTCTCAACAACCCAAAAGTCATCAACGGTCGATCAACCACTCGTGCGACTAGGCGCACGGTCTCCAGCCAATCCTCGCGTTCTCCGTCGAGCCATTGCTGTTTTTGCGAAGTTATCAGAAAGCTCGCTTCTAAATCCCGCAAGGCATCAGCGACCCGTCGCGCGGGCTCGGACGACTCGATCAACTGCAGTGAATCGACGAAAAACGTTCGCACCGACGGCCATGTCGAACTCCGTGCGCTGTCGTGGACGTTTTCATCGAGCTACATGGTCACATGGTCAGTCTCGCGCCTCGGGACACGAACAGTCGCACGCGCGAGCGAGCGCACCTCGAGGATCAGTCGTTTCAACTCGTACGCCACTACGGGCGCGGGGACGCTCTGCGTAGGTTGCGCGCGAGTTTCATCGTTGCGCGTGCGCATGGGCGACGCGCACTGGCGTCGGCAACGTCGAGACGATTCATGTCTCGAAAGTTGTGTTCTGCGCGCGTTGTTAGGCGAGAAGCCTCGGCGACGCGAATCGGCGTCGCGCGCCGATGCTCGATACGGCACCCACCGACTACGATGACTTAAAACGTCGCTACCATCTATCTACTTTTGACGTACTAGTTTCAATCTCTTCGCGACCGGCGACGCTAATTCAAAACGCCCGTGGCTCGCATCACCATGACGGCGTCGATTCGCGTTCCGCGCAAGCGATGGCGCGCTCGCGCCATCGCCTCTTCGCGCAACTCTCGCGACGCGCTTTTACTTAAACTACGCTCGGACGTGGACGCCATGGCTCTTAAGATGTCGTCCAAGACGTCGTTTTCGAGCGCGTCGGCGAAATCGACGAGACTCGCGTCCGCGTCGCCGTCTCGCGTCTCTTCGCGAAGCGTCGCCGCCGCGCTCGCCACCAAACACATCGCGAACGCCGTCGCCGTGTTCACCGCCCTCCCCGGCGTCTGCACGCTCAATATATCCGCCGCGTGCATCAACGCCAGGCTCGCAATCTCAAATCCCGACAACGCGCGCGTCGTTTCCCCCGTGTGAAAATTCACCGCCGCCGTCTCGCGATCGAACGCCCCCGCGCGCGTCAACGCCCAGCGATAAAACTTTCTCTGACTGCACGTCGCGTACAGAAACATCAACCGCTCGCTCGCGCGCCCACACACCGCTCGAAACGTCGAGCGGTGCGCGCCGAACGACGCCACCGCGCGCGGAAACAACTCGCTCCCGTACGCCGCGTGTCCGAGTCCCGCCCGCGCGACCGATTTCGGCGCGCCGAACCGCACCAACCAATCCCGCACGTCCACCAGGTGCGCGTCGAACGACCCTCGAACGTGCGTCATCGTCGTCGCGCGCGCCTCGCGCAGGCGCAGCAGCGCGCCGTCGTCGTCCAGGTCGTCGTCGTCGACCATCCACGACGTCGTCGCTTCGTCTTCGTCCCACCGCGCCGCGCGCGCGTCCTCCGCGCCCAAGCTCCACGCGCACGGCGCGTCGAACGCGTACCACATCGCGCGCGCCGTCGCGGCGGCCGCCGTCGCGCGCCAGGACGGCGTCGCGAGCGCGCGCTCGGACGACGCCATGGCGTGGCGACCGACCGGCGCGGCGAAGTGACGCGCCGCGTCGCGCACTGCGCGACGCGGAGGCGCCGCGCGGCTCGCGAGCGATGCGAGCGACGACGTTCGCGCGCGCGGTCCCGCGCGCGCGCGCGCGCGCGACGGACGCGCGACGCGTCGCGCGCTCGAACGCGACGAAAAGTTTATCCACAAGATGCGTCGGCGCGACGCGCGCGACGGCGATGACGACGGCGACGACGCGCGCGACGACGGCGATGGACGCGCGCGGCGATGGACGCGGTGACGTCGCGCGAGAAATCGCGACGACGGCGACGACGGTGGTGAGGACGTGCGCGGCGGGGGCGGGGGCGGCGGCGCTCGCGCTGCTGGCGCCCGAGCACGCGCGCGCGGCGGCCGAGGTCGTCGCGGACGACGCCGCGGACGGGGGATTTTTGCAAGGCTTGCTTTTGATTTTGTTCAGTGAGATCGGGGATAAGACGTTCTTCATCGCCGTGCTGTTGGCGCTGCAGCAGGATAAAAAGGCGGTGTTCGCGGGGACGTACGGGGCGCTCGCGGCGATGACGGTGATTTCGGTGACGCTCGGCCAGTTTCTTCATCAGTTGGATGAGAATTTGCCGTTCGAGACGAGCGTTCCGTGGGATGACTTCTTAGCGGCCGGATTGTTGTTGTTCTTCGGCGTGCAGACGATTCGATCGGCGGAGGAGAGCAAAGCGGAGGAGGAGGAGGAGGACGCCAAGGAAGCCGTGGAGGGCTTGGGTAGCACGTTTAGCGACGAGATGGCGTTGATTGCGACCACGGCTGCGCTAGTGTTCGGCGCCGAGTGGGGTGACAAGTCGTTTTTCGCCACCATCGCGTTAGCCGCTGCGGCTGACCCAGGTCAAGTCGTCGGCGGGGCGCTCGCGGGGCATTTCATCGCCACCGCCGGCGCCGTCACCATCGGCGACGTCATAGGTGATTACATTTCTGAGCGCGTCGTGGCGTACGCGGGCGGTTCGTTGTTCATTCTCTTCGCGGTCGGCACGCTCGTTGACGCGTTTAACAAATAATGCTGTCGCGTTTTGGTTTTAATTTTTATTCCTATTCACGTCGGATGTCTCTCCTTAAACTAAAGCGTGGAAAGTCTGCGAGTCTACGCCGCGAACGACGATATTTTCCAAGTTGGTGTTCATGTTTTTAGTCAAGTTTTCGTTCGGCGGCAGGGGGCTCGCCTTGGCTTGCTCGACAGCCTCGTCGACGATGCGTCGTTGCTCCTTTTCGATTTGCTTAATTTGCGTCGCGTCGAGCAAATTGTGTTCCGTGATAAGCTTGCGCAATCGTTCGACGGGATCGCGCTCTTGGCGAATGCCCGTGATTTCATCGCGCGTACGGTACGTGCTTCCCGGGTCGCTCATGGAGTGGCCGTGGTAACGGTACGTGTCCATCTCCATCACGATTGGGCCGTTGCCCGCGACGCAGTACTCCTTCGCGAACTTCATCGCTTGCTTTACCGCGAGGGCGTCCATGCCGTCAACTTTCAAACCCGGGACGTAATCCCCACGCTTGTAATAGACCGGGCTCTTCGCACTGCGATCTTGAGCGGTACCCATACCGTAATGGTTGTTTTCGCACATGAAAATCACAGGCAAATCCCAGAGCGCCGCGATGTTGAGCGCCTCGAACAACTGCCCTTGATTCGCCGCCCCGTCTCCGTACATCGTCACCGCCACGTTCGGTTGTTTGTTGTACTTTAACGCGAACCCCAAACCGGCCCCGATCGCGGTCTGCGCGCCGACGATGCCGTTGCCGCCGAAAAAGTTTGCCTCTCGGCGGTACATGTGCATCGACCCGCCGATCCCCTTCGCCGCGCCATCCACGCGTCCCATTAACTCCGCCATCACCTCAAGCGGCGTCCCTCCACGACCGAGATGAATACAGTGATCCCGATACGACGTCACCACCGCGTCTTGCTTATTCAACGCCGCTTCCATGCCCACGCACACCGCCTCTTGACCGTCGTACAGGTGACAAAACCCGCGAATAAACTTCCCCTTATAAAGCACATCCGCCGCGATCTCCAATCGACGCATCATGTACGCTTGCGTGAACATGTCGATAATCTCGCTCTTCGTCGTCTCCACCATCTGCGACGGCGGTTCGATGAGATGTCCCTTGAACGGCACCGGCGTCTCGATGACCATCTTCTCATCGTTCGCGTCCGCCGCGAACGCCCGCGTCCATCGCGCGTGCGTCGTCGTCTGTTCGCGCGCGACTCGTCAGTCATTCGTTTCGCCGTCGTTTGAGCGCTCGCGCGCGCGTCATCGCGTCGCGCGCGCGACCGATCTTTTCGCAATCGATCCCACGCGTCGAGCGATCGTCGACTCGCGCGTCGTCGCTTCGCGTCGCGCGCACCGTCCGGGCGCACGCTGACGAGGCGGCGCGTTTCGCGATCGC
>Ga0222715_10002931_pt1 | contig 15411 bp, 21 predicted proteins | sample C33_9DmetaG_FD_165056 | JGI IMG/M metagenome (GOLD analysis project Ga0222715, IMG submission 165056) | Estuarine water microbial communities from San Francisco Bay, California, United States - C33_9D | ecosystem: Environmental > Aquatic > Marine > Unclassified | place: USA: California...
ACAATTAACGGTTCTGGGGTTCTTACAGTTACTACAGCAAGTAATCACGGAGCTGCAGTAGATAGCTATGTTACTTTAGCTGGGTTTGGTGCTGTAAGTGGTATAACAGCTGAGGAAATTAATAATACATTTAAAATAGTAACAGTACCTTCTGCTACTACGCTAACAGTTGAAACAAATGGTGCTGCAACAGCTGCTAGTACTTCTAGTAGTATAGCGGACGGGGCTTCTTTTAATGGCCCTTCGGACGCTAACTTAGACTTTGAAACCTCTTACGTATACACTTTTGTTTCTGCATACGGAGAAGAAGGGCCCCCTTCTGCTGCTTCTACTGTTGTAACTACCGATGATAATCAAGCCGTAAGCCTTTCTGATTTACAAACAAGCACTAGCAAATCTAACTCAAACTTATCTAAGAAACGTATATACAGATCTAATACAGGTTCCAACACTACAGCTTTTCAGTTTGTTGCAGAAGTAACATTAGCCACTACAACTTATTCCGATACTTCAAAAGGTAGTGAATTGGCTGAACTTATACCTTCTACGTATTGGATAGGACCACCAGATGACGATACAGCTTTGTACCCAGATGGGCCCATGAAAGGACTATGTGCTTTACCGGGCGGTGTTTTTGCTGGTTTTACAGGTAAACGTATATGTTTTAGTGAACCTTTCTTACCACACGCTTGGCCTGCTGCTTATAGGATTGCAATTGATGAAGAGATTGTAGGAATCAAAGTAGTATCTAACGGTATTATAGCTACTACAAAAGGTGTACCTTATCTTATTACTGGCTCAGATCCGCAATCCATGACAGCTATACGTATAGAAAGTTCACAGCCGTGTTTAAACAAACAATCTATGGTAGATATGGGCGCTTTTACTGTATACGCAGGTGCGGACGGTTTGATAGCAGCTCAGGGCACAGACGTACGTAACATGACACAAGAGATAATAACCCCTAGTCAATGGCAAAGTAACTACTACCCATCTACTATTACAGGTTTTTTATGGGAAGAAAGGTACGTAGGTTTTTATAATACTGGTTCTGGTTATGGTGGCTTTATATTTGACCCTACAGAGAACATAGATGGGGCTTTTGTAGATTTAGATTCTAGCGCACTCGTACGTGGGGGTTTTACAGATCCGGACGACAGTCAGTTATATTTAATTATTAGTAACACGATTAAAAAGTTTCAAGGTGGAAGTACAGCTATTACTTATAATTGGAAGTCTAAAGAGTTTATACCACCTAAACCTACAAGTATGGGGTTTGTTAAAGTAGAGGCAGAGACATACCCGGTTAGAGTAAAAGTGTACGGAGATGGTTCGGTAATATATAACGCTGTCATTGCTACATCTGGCAGTGCTTATACAGTAACTGGCACTACACCTAGTTTTAGTAGTACAGCTATAACAGAACCTATTCTTAGGTTGCCTGCTAGTGTACATACTTCTTTTGCTATAGAAGTAGAAGCAGCAACAATAATAAATGAAATATGTATAGGTGAGTCTATAGATGAACTAAGGGCGATTTAATGGCTACCAAAGGCACAAAAGTACCAGCACTTAAAAATATACCTGCAAAAACGGACCCAGAACTACGAGCCACGCTCAACTCTATGAAGGAAGCTCAAGAGGTTAGACTCGGTAGAAGGGGCGACCCAAGAGATAGAGCAATAACTCTAAGAGAATTAATAGATAGTGGTTTGGCTATAGAACTAAGAAACAATCCTTTTGACCCTAATGCTGGCGTAGGGGCTTTAGACTTTATACCTAACGTACCAGGTGGTAATTTAGCAGTACCACCCGCACCTACAGGACTAGAAGCGTCGGGTGCTTTTACAGAAATAATTGTTAGTTGGAATGATGCACAATATGGCAACCATGCATACACTGAAGTATGGCGTTCTAGAAATGATGATATAGGTGGAGCTACTTTAGTTACTACAACAAACTCTTTTATAGTTACTGATGTAGTCGGCTACAACCAAGAGTATTATTATTGGGTAAGGTTTGTAAGTACTTCTAACGTTTCAGGGCCTTTTAATAAAACTAATGGTGTTAAAGCTACAACACTAGAAGACATAGCAGCTGTAATGGAACAGTTATCAGAAGAATTGTCTAATCTTCCTGGGTATACAGCACTAACAACTTTGATTACTAATGCAGATGTAGCGGTGGCTGCTACTGCAGCTACAGTTATAAGAGCTAGTAGTTCTCCCAGTACTAGACCGGACGGCACGGCTCTTTCTGGAAATGATGTTTGGTTTGATATTGATGACGGGCAGGTGTATACAAGAAATACTGCAAATAATGCTTGGGTAGCTGGACGAGATGCTACTTTAGTAAGTTTATTTGGGTCTACTAGTTTTACAGGCAGCACTTTATCTGGGGCTATGGCTACAGCACAAGGCGATATTGTTACAGTCACTAACGCACAAAGTTCTACTGCAAGTTCTTTAACTAGTTTAACATCTACAGTTGGCACAAATACTTCTGCTATAGCTACTGAAGCTACAACAAGAGCTAATGCGGATACCGCTCTTTCTACATTAATAACTAATTTAACTTCTACAGTAAGCGGAAATACTTCTGCTATATCTACAGAGGCTACAACAAGAGCTAATGCAGATAGCGCCCTTTCTACATTAATAACTAACTTAACTTCTACTGTTAGTGGAAACACATCTGCTATATCTACAGAGGCGACTACTAGGGCAAACGCGGATAGTGCAAACGCAACATCTATAAGCAACCTTAGTTCAACAGTAGGTACCACTAATTCTAATGTATCTACACTACAAACATCTGTATCTAACCTAGAAGGGGATGCAGACGCAATGTTTGTTATACAAGTTGCTACAGAATCTAATGGCAGTAAGTCAGCAGCAGGGATGGTTATTGGATCTAACGCAAGTAGCGGTAGTGGTGCACAATCTTATGTACAGTTTCAAGCTGATAAGTTTGCAATATGGAGTGGTTCAAGTAGTACAGCGCCCTTTATTGTAAGTGGTGGAGTTGTTTACATAGATGACGCACGTATTAAAGATGGCGCCATAACAAATGCACGTATACTCAATGGAACTATACAAAGTGCAAAAATAGGTGACGCTCAGATAGTAGAAGCTAAAATAGGCACTGCAGCTATAACTGAAGCAAAAATAGCAAATTTAGCTGTAACCAACGCAAAGATTAATAATTTGAGTGCTGAAAAAATTACTGCAGATCTATTAGATTCAGCAAGGATTAATGTAGATACATTAAATGTAAAACATTTTGATAACGTAAGTACAGATATAAAATCTCATACAGGTACATTTGTACCTTTAGGTGTTGAAGCTAGCGTACAATCTTGGTCAGGTACTTATCCAGGTGATAATATCGTAACTTCAGAATCTAGTTCTATAGTTAATATAGCTTGCCAAACTGCTAATGTAAGAAACAATTCTAAATACAGAATAGTTTATTCTGCAGTTCTAGGGGATGTAAGAAACGGCACTATTCAATATAGTTTTAATAACAGTAGTTGGGTTAGCCTTTCTCCTAAAGTTAATGCAAATGCGGGTACTTATAGAACATATGTATTCCTATGGGACGGACAAATAACAGGTATGAGCTCTTCGCAAAGCACGGTGTATTGGAGAATTAATTGGAATGTAAGTGGCGGACAAGTAAACTCTACGTACCAAGCTTTGTACGTAACCATGGATAATACGCAATAATGAACTATACAATATATACAACTTCTTCAGGCGTAGTCATAAGCACAGGTTCTTCTAATGTAACCGACATAGCAGATATAGCAGTTGCAAGTGGACAAACGGCCGTAGAAGGAACTTATGCTCCTGGGCAGTATAAATTTGTGGATGGCACAGCAACTGCAATAGCTGAAGATCCTTTAGATTATGTAAGGTCGCACAGAACCTACTTACTTAAAGAGTCAGATTGGACTCAAGCAGCAGACTCCCCTTTAACAGATGCTAAAAAAGCAGAGTGGGCTACGTACAGACAAGCCCTTAGAGATTTACCTACGGCTGATCCAATAGTATGGCCAACAGAACCAGAATAGAGTAATATAAAACATGGCTTACAAAAAGAAAACAACTAGAAAGAAACCTATAAAGAAAAAGTCTCTTACAAAACGACAAGAGACTTCTTTAAAACGACACGGTAAACATCATTCTGAAGCTCATATGAAATTTATGAAAAGAAAAATGATGACTGGCTCAACAATGAGAGCTGCACATAAAGCAGCCATGGCTAAAAAAGGTAAATAACTTTAAAGTTTTGAGTAAAGTATTAATAGGTATTATAGTAGCTCTGGGTTTGTTTAGCTCTGTTCTATGGAAACAAAACTCAAACTTGTCTGCGCTTAATCAAGCATTCGAGCTAAGAGATGCAGAACAGAAGTTAGCTATAGAAAGTCTTCAATCAGATTTTGCCTTACAAACAGAAGGCTTATTAGAAATACAAGCACGTAACCAAAAAATACAACAAGAGATGTCAAGATACCTTGACATATTTAAACGTCACGATTTAACTAGATTAGCAGCAGCTAAACCTGGATTAATAGAACCTAGAATAAATAAAGGAACCAAAGATGTATTTGATAGCATTGAAGAAGACAGCCGTAACATTGACAGCCTTGATGATGGCCTGCAGTTGCAGTCTGATACCAAGTAAACAAGTAGAAGTTATATCTAAACCTATAGAAAGGACTATAGTACAGCCAATTATGCCTAGAGAAATAGATCTAAAAGATCCTTATTGGTATGTAGTATCAAATAAAAACATCGATGAATTTTTAGTACAAGTAGAAAAAGACCAGGGTCAATTAGTATTTGTTGCTATGTCCGTACCAGATTACGAGCTTATGGCCTACAACATGCAAGAGCTAAAACGTTATATTAACGAGCTTAAAGAGGTGGTTGTCTACTACCGAAAGGTAACAGTTGACAATAAACAGGATTAATCTGCTAGAATTAAAACTCAATTAACCAAATAGGAGACTAATATGGGAATGATTGGAGAATTGGTAGGGATAATAACAGGCGTTGTTTGTGCAGCATCTATTATATGTTCTATTACACCAACACCAAAAGATGATGCATTAATAGGTAAGCTTTATAAGATCCTAGAAATAGCAGCATTGAACATAGGTAAAGCAAAGGAGTAGTAAATGGCTAAAGCACCAGATGCTTTTGTTTACAACGCAACCTTAGAGCGAATAGTTGATGGAGATACCTTTGACTGTTCGCTTGACCTTGGTTTTGACGTAAAGTTACATAAGCAAAGAGTTAGGTTAAATGGTATAGATACACCAGAATCTAGAACCAGGGACCTTGCAGAAAAAAAACTAGGGTTAGCAGCTAAAGAAAGACTCAAAGAGCTGTGCGTAGGAAAAATTAAAATAAGATCTTTAGGTAAAGGTAAGTATGGTCGTATTCTAGGCATACCTTATACAGAAGATGGTAAAGACATTTGCCAAATGTTAATAGATGAAGGGCATGCAGTAGAGTATCACGGCGGTAAAAAAGTTAAAACTTGGGGTGATTACTAGAGTATATGGATGCTGTAGTTCAGTTAATTAATGAAGTTGGTTTTCCAATAGCAGCAGCTATAGGGCTTGGTATGTTTATCTGGAAGCTAATTAACAAAATAATTGATGGTATGGAAACTAAAGTAGATGTTTTAGATGAAAAAGTATCAGCTCAAATATCAGAAATAGAATCAAGACTAGGAGCAAAACTAGACTCACAACACGGTATATTGGTAGCTCTTATAGATAGAGTGCGTTCTGTCGACAATGAGATTATTAGACAAGATACGCTTTTAAAGACTATACTTGGTGTACCACAATTGATGCACACCGATAGGTTAGCAAAGGCGGATAGAGATGACCAAAGGAAAGATTAAAAGAAAAGTAGGTAGACCAAGCAACGCTGAACTCAAGCGTAGAAAAGAAGAAGCTGAAAAAGATAAACTTATATGGCTTGTTATGGCTATAGGAGTTGCTTTAATCATAGGCATATTTACGCAGAACTTGCGAGCAGACCAAATGACGCACAAGTTTAAGTCCCCTTCTTTTAGTGGAGAAAACACATCTAGTCATTACCTTACAATAGACAATGTTGAATACACAAGAAAAATGTCTATTAAAGCAGAGATTAAAGCTTTACAAGATCAAATAGAAAGAGATAAGGAAAACACAACACTTGCTAGGTTTATACGTAACTTAGAGTCAAGGATTTATGCCCAGTTATCAAGACAGCTGGTAGAAGCCTTATTTGGTGAGACCCCAAGTGATAATGGTACAATTGAGTTAGAAGGTAATACTATTACCTACAGTGTATTAGACGGCATAATAACTTTAACCATAGTGGACGCAGAAGGAAATGAAACAATTATCCAAATTCCTATCGGTAGCTTTACTTTCTAGCTGCGCTTCTTTAATTTTTGACCCTATAGAAAATAACCTAGGACCAATACAAAGAATAGAAAACGCACAAGTAGAAACACTAGCAGTATCTAATCTTGCCTCCGTTGGCATACCAAAACGACAGCCCGTAGTAGCTGTATACCCTACAAGTTTTACAGATCAAACAGGCCAAAGACTCAGTAATTCCAGTTACGCTTCTTTCTCTACTGCTATAACACAGCTTCCAAGTGCTTATCTTATAAGAGCTTTACATAAAGCTGGCTCTGACAATGGCGGGTTCTTTACGGTAGTAGAACGAGTAGGTTTAGATAACTTAACTAAAGAACGACAAATCATACGGAGCACTAGAGAACAAAAAGAAGATAAAGTAGAACTGGGGGCTTTATTGTTTGCTGGTTTAATTATAGAGGGAGGTGTGATAGGATATGAGAGTAACGTTACATCTGGGGGTGCCGGAGCACGTTATTTAGGGCTTGGCGCAACCAAGGCTTATAGAAGAGATTCAGTAACAGTACAACTTAGGTTGGTGTCTGTTACATCAGGTAAAGTTTTATTAGAGACATTGGTAACAAAAACGATACTAAGTGCCTCATTGAGTAACGATGTTTTTCGATTTATCTCTGACGATACAGAGTTAGTTGAGATAGAGAGTGGTGTTGTAAGAAACGAATCCGGAGGATTGGCTTTAAGAGCCGCCATAGAAACAGCAGTTCTGCAAATAATCAAGGAAGGTACGGAAGCAGGCTATTGGAGTATAGATGAGAAATTTAAAATTGATTGCGATGATGCTTGTGTTACCGCTATACGCGGCTGATAACGAGATATACGTAGACCAAGCCGGTGCCACACTAAACTTAGATCTAGAACAATTAGGCTCTGGAAATATTATAGGTGGGTTAAACTCTACCGCTGGTTCTTTGACCCCGCTCGACCTTGACGGTGCTACTATGACGCTAGATATAAACCAGATAGGAAGTTCTAATACCTTTTTAGGGGACATACTAGCTGATAACTTTACCGGTTTGTTTGAGTTTGATGGCGACAGTAATGACTTCACTATCCAAGTAGACCCTACTAATACTTACGGAGCTGATGGTAGTAATCTAAATATAGACGCTACAGGAGACAGCAATGACTTTACTTTAAATGTAGGTACAGCAGCGCTTACTGGTAACTTAGATTTAGATTGGATTATTAATGGTTCTAGTAATACATTCGATTTTGATATTAATTATGATGGCGCTACATCTTATGTAGACGTAGATGGTGATTCTAACAATGTTACATTTGATGGTTCAGGTTATGCAGGCGGGTATTTTTATCTTGACCAAACAGGCAACAGCAGAAATTTCACTATAAAACAACTGAGTACCCAAGACAATGACTGGCTTAAAATTATATCTAATGGTAATAATGGCACTGTTTGCGTTATCCAAAACGACCAAGGTACAAGCACAAGCTGCTAATATTGGCGGTATATCAGAACTAAAAGGAGACGCTAGCGTATTAAGGGACCAACCTTACGGTGCTGAGTTAGACTTCGACATTCAACAAATGGATGATGTTCGTACAACTAACGGACGTGTAGGCATTACCTTTCTGGACGACTCTATTGTCCGACTAACAGAACATTCAAAACTTGTAATTACTGAGTATGTATACGACCCTGACCCATCTAAAGGTAAGATGGCTTTGCGTTTTGCGAACGGCACAGCACGTTTTGTTAGTAGTAAGCTAGGAAAAATAGATAAAAAGAACATCTCGTTATCCACACCTACAGCAGATATAGCTATAAGAGGTACAGATTTTACTTGTACAGTAGATGAGCTAGGCCGATCACTTATAATATTGTTGCCGGATGAGAATGGTATATCTAGTGGTGAGATACTAGTTACAACTGCTATAGGTACAGTAACCTTAAACAAACCTTACCAAGCAACTACTGTAAATGTGTTTGAGTCTGCTCCTAGTAAACCTGTTATTTTAGACCTTACATTAGAAATAATTGATAACATGCTTATTGTTAACCCGCCTAAAGAAGACTTAGCTTCGTTAGAAGAAAGTACAGTTAGTAATAGCGGAGGCATACTTGACATAGACTACCTAGAGTTTGACGACTTAGAGTTTGATTATCTTGCAGAAGACGAGCTACAGTTTAATGAGTTAGATATAAATTATTTAGATGTAAACTTTTTTGAAGACTTACTAGCAGTTATAGAAGAATTAGATACACTAGGAGATCAGGCATTGGCTACTGGTTCTTTGGTTCAAGGCACACGGTTCGGCCAAGACTTAACTACTCAGATTACAACTTACACGCAAGATGATACTCTTATAATAGAAAGAGCTGTTACGCAAAGCACTAAGTTGAGTTTAAACATATCGCAGGGTTATACTATAATATTATTACAGGATGGTAAGACACAACAGGTGTTAGTAAATGGTGGGGGTGACTCTACAATTAAAATTACGCAGGGAGCAGGATGAAGAAATGGATTTCGTTTGTAAGCATAGGAGCTCTTTGTTTACCTTTGCTATTTAACTGGCAGGCACTAGAAGTATTAAAATTAAAAACATTTGACGCACTTGTACAAACACCAGATCCATCTGGCTGGTTTGTAACTTTAGATATAACAGAAGAAGATGTAGCACTTGCGGGCGGTTGGCCTTACCCGCGTAAAGACCTTGCACGAATACAATTAGATTTATTAGAAGCAGGAGCTTTAGGTGTGGGTTGGGTTGTTGCTTTTCCACAAGCAGATAGATTCGGTGGGGATCAGGCATTTGCGGATGCTTTACTGCAAGGGCCTAGTGTTATCGCTACGTTTGAAGGAGGAAGTTCTTATGCGCCAACTACAGGCACAGTTATATTAGGAGATGGAGAACCTATACACGGTATTGAATCTCAGGGTGTAATTGGAAATGTGTCCGTGCTAACAGACTCAGCTTACCAGGGGCTAGCAGTTGCACGTACTGATGTAGATAATTTGGTCAGGCGTTTACCTTTATTGCTTCAGACTCCAGATGGTTGGACTCCTTCTTTTGGTATACAGGTTATTAAAATGATTAGCGGGGCAGATACGTACATTATTAAAGGGCAGCAAGGACAAATAGAAGAACTCACTATACCTAACTATGCAGAAATACCAGTAGACAGTATTGGCCGTAGATGGGTATCTTGGATTGACACCCCGAGCACTAGCCTGGAAGAGATGAATGTACGGGATAAGTTTGTGTTTGTAGGTGTAAGCGCAAAAGGTGTTATGCCTCAAATAGCTACGCCAGTTGGCTTGTTGTACCCCCACCATATACAAGCCGCGTTAGCTGAGAGCATGACGGTAGACGTGCCAGCAATACCAGGCACTGCGTTACTATATGAATTACTTATATTAGTAACTGTACTATTATTAGCTGTACTTATAATACGTACGCTAGGGCTCGTCGGAACTCTTGTAGGGATCGTGGGCCTTGGTACTTTGACCACGGTCGGTGGTTGGTATCTTATAACATCAAACATACTTATTGATGTAAGTTATAGTATATTATCAATGATACTTATATCTGTACAAGAGTTCTATTTACGGTTTAACGAACAATTTAAACTAAGACAACTAATAAAGAAACAGTTCGAGCATTACTTAGATCCACGCCAGGTTGCACGCTTACAAAATAATCCTGAGCTACTAAAGCTAGGAGGAGAAAAGCGTAGGTGTACATTTTTATTTACAGACGTTAGAGGGTTTACAAATTTATCTGAGAAACTAGAACCAGAAGAAGTTACTAGTATTATGAATAAAGTTCTTACCGTACAAGTACAATGTGTCCAGGCACATGGCGGTATGGTAGATAAGTTTATAGGCGACGCATGTATGGCCATCTTTAATGCTCCCCTGGATTTAGATGAACATGAAAAACGTGCTGTCGCCTGTGCTCAGGATATGCGTACGGCTATTCGCATGCTGCAAAAAGAACTGACCGAACCAATTGCAATAGGCATTGGTGTAAATACAGGTGAAGCGGTAGTGGGTAATATGGGAAGTGACACAAGGTTTGATTATTCGGCAATAGGAGATGCTGTGAACACAGCTGCACGATTAGAGTCTGCTACGAAAGAAGCAGGAGTTGATTTATTGATCGGAGAGTCAACACGTAGAAAAGTACCAGAAGCTACGTTTTGTAAAAAAATGTATGTGAAGGGAAAGAAGAATGCGTTAAAGGTGTATACTATTTAAATGGCTAGAGATTACAAAGCAGAGTATGCAAAGTACCAAGGTACACCTGAACAAAAGAAAAGACGTGCTATGAGGAATAAAGCAAGACGTCATTGTATAAAAAAAGGTTTGGTAAAAAAAGGAGATGGAAAAGATGTACATCACCGTAATGGAAATCCTATGGATTGCAATCCGAAAAACTTACAAGCTAAAAAAGCGAGTTCGAATAGATCTTTTGCACGTACAAAAAGTGCTAGAAAAAAGAACAAGACAGGGTAATGTTAGAAAAATACATAGAAAACTACCTTAAACGTAAATCTGAACGATTATTTAGAAAAGGCCAAAAAATGGCCTCACCAGAGCTCGTACACGGCGTTTTCTTTAGGGTAGTAAGGCCTAAGCTTCAGTTTAAACAACATTTTAATAGCTTTTATCATAGATTCTTCTGAGAGGTTTTGTCTTTTTTACAAGTTTCAACTAGTTTATTTAAGTACCATTGAGCTTTTTCAAGGTCTTGGGTACCATTTTTGTATTCATAACGCCACATATACTTTAAAACATTACCTTTTAAGTAACCTTTAAAAGCGTCAGGCGTCATACTTTCTTCTATTGCTACGATGCACTCCACGTTTCCCGTATTATAGTGTGGGGGCGAGTTAACCATGTCAGTCATTTTTATCTCCTATACAAAATTTAGTTAATACCTCTATATAAGTTTTAAAAGGTATTGAGTTTTTATTAAATTCTTTAAGCGTTATATGTTCAACTGTAAAATCTTCAGTAACGTACACAAGATCTCCAGATGCAAAAACAGCGTACGTAAATATATTATGTTCTGCTTGTTTAGATAACCATATTCTTTGTTGAGCTGATAAATTTATTTTAATTTTTGATGTGGGTTTGGAAGGGAGCGTATCTTTGTATTTATATTCGATAAAACAGTGATTAGTTCTACCAGAGTAAAAAGTATCTGCAACACCGCCATGATAGGGGTCATTGATTTTCCAACGGTAAATCTCCTTGGGTAGGTGTTTGTGTACTTTATTAATGAACTCCTTTTCTTGCACATAAAAATTATAGCATACGTACTTGGGCGCGAACCATTCGTTCGCACCCGTACGAGTACTTATTTAAGCAAATGATTTCTCATAGAATGATTTTGCTGCGTTATAAGCGTCTTCATTTAACCAACCAACAGTAGAAATGCTTATGTTCATAAAAGCTTGTCCTTTTCTGTTAGCAGTTGCAACTGATGACATCTTCCAAAGAGAGGCGAACCTATCCCCAGCAAGTTTCATTATTTGAGTATTCCATTCTCTAGACACTCTTAACTTAGATGAAGCGCAATCAAATAAGAAAGGTATATCAGATATAGAACCTGTTTTTTCATCTACTTTAAGTAAAGTATGCGTTTGAGTCTGAATAATTTCAGCTTCTTCTGGTTTTACTTTTTGTTCTTCTAAAGCGGCTATTGCTTCTGCTTTACTAGGATAAGTACCTAACAAACCTCCACCTGCTTCACGCTTTTTCCAAGCTACAAACTCTTCCTTAAAATGCACATTTACAATAAGCATTTCTTGGCCATAGTTTTCACCAGTTACAGTGTTTATAAAGTCGCCAACTTTGGCGCCGTCCATATAATCACTGTGGTTTTCATCAACTTCATTAGACATCTTTTGAAGTTGTTTTACTCTAGGTACTGAGAGATGTTCTGAACTTACATTCTCATTACCTAACGCGCTACCTAATTTAATGTGAGCTGGTAGCTCTGTGCTCACTATACTTATATCTTTAGACATGTTTCATGCTCCTTTTTTTCATCGATATATTATTATTATGCTGACCTAAAATTAATTCGGGTCAACTCCGTACTTACAACGCCAGGAACATCCATTCCTAGTGCGATAAGCTCTCTGTAGGCCGTTGCAGACATACGCTTTTGCAGTAGTTCAAACTGATTAGTTTTTGCTACATGCTCTTGCAGTAAGTCCCAATTTTCTACGGTTGGTACAATTTCGTTTTTCAACGATATTGTACATACATCATTAGAGATCCTGTCGAGCCCTTGCTCTTGCATCCTAATGCTGATTTGGGTTTCTAGCTCACGTTGCTCTGTTTTAAGAAGTTTTTCTTGCGCTTGTACCGCTTTAACTTCATTTCTTACATTTGCAACTTCTGCTAGTAAATCTGTTAGTTTTTTATTTTCCATAGTTTTTCATCTCCTTTAAGATATGTAATAAATTTTCCATACGCCCTAATTTAGTATTTAGTTTTTTATAGACTTCAGGTTCCCAAGTGTCTTTAGCCTGTATTAATATAGTTTCAGTCTTTTGGGTTTGTCCTGCTCTATATATACGTTGATTAAATTGTTGAAAATGTTCTGCGTTGTATGTAGGTGAACACCAAATAACTGTGTTTGCGCGTGTTAGTGTAAGTCCATGCGAAGCTGATTGTGGATGGCAAAATAACACTTGTATTTGTCCTGCTTGATATCTTTGAACAATATCAGTTCTATGTTCTGCTTTTACTGAACCGTCAATAAGAGCATACGAAATATTATCTCGTTCTGCTATTTTTATTAATGCATCACGTTCGTGTTTCCAGTTGAATGCTACAAGACTGTGTGCACGTTGGGCCACAAGAGTCATTACAATGTCATAGCGTTCCTGGTGTATAAATTGAACAAGGCTATCTTCATCATATACAGCTCCTGTAACAAGCTGCAATAGTTTTTTAACTCTTGCACCTGCATGAACTGCATTTACAGTACCAGCTTTAGTATACAAAACAGATTCTTCAGCCAGTAACTTATATTGTTTTTGTATATTAGGAGTAAGTTTAGTATTAATAGTACGTACAATGTTATCTGGTAAATCCATACATTCAGTTAGACTGTATCGTATTGTTATATCTTTTAACAAATCTGCTACTGTTTCTTCTATACCAGGTTTATCTATCCACTCATTAGCAAAGCCATTAAATTTTGGTGTACACACTTGGTTTCTAAAAGCAAAGAAACGTGCACCTAATCTTTGACCGTCATCTACTATGTATGTAGGATGCCAAATATCAAGAATAGTATTACTATTAGGCGTACCTGACATTGCAATTCTATTGTCAAATAAATCAGATAACTTAGCCATATTTTTACTACGTTTTGCAGTACGATTTTTAAATGCTGTAAATTCATCAATAACTAAAGTGTTAAAATTAGTAAGAAGTTTTTTATTTTTAATAAGAAAGTTAACAGCTTCAAAGTTAGTAATAACTAAATCTGTAGTACTAGTTTCAAATACTTTTTGTCTGTTTTTAGCATAAGCTATTTCATATGTAAGAGCAGGTGTAAACTTTTTAATGTCTTCGCCCCATGCTGCTTCTAAAATAGACAAAGGTGCTAATACTAAAGTACGACCTTTAAAATCTTTAATTGCATCTAAAACTGCACGAGTTTTACCAGTTCCTGGGTCGGAAGTAATCATACATTTTGGGTTGTCTACGATAAAGTCCGTAGTTACTTGTTGGTGCTCGTAAGGCACAGGTATATTGTCCATCTTTCATTCTCCATGTTGTACAGTATTCTGTGTTATTTGGGTGAATACCGTAAATTAATTATAACTTAGGTTTGACCCCATTGGCAATAGGGTTCATAACCTTTGCCGTAAGTGCACCATTTACAATTGTAAGTGCTAGGGTTTGGGGGGAACTTTGTAGCTGTTGTCATTTCAATAGCACGTTCGTGGAGCTTGGGCATAAATACCATAGCTTCGTCACGTGTGTAAACTTGCTCCATAGTTGTTCCATGGTCTAAGTACCATATTTCTGTTTTTACCATTTCTAAGTCGGGGTATCTAAAAAAACTACCAATAGCATATATTAATGCTTGTTGGCTGTGTGCTATCTCATTACCAAATTGTTTACCAGTTTTGTAATCTATAACACGGCCAGAGGTTTCTGATTCATGTACAAACGCATCTAACTTAATACGCGCCCATACATCAGGTGCCATCCAACCGCATGTTTTCCAGTCAATAGTAAATCCCCAGTCTCCTTCTAGTTCTACTTTTGCTTGCGCAAACAACTCATGTAAAGATTTAAATTGGTTTTTAAATTTTTTTAATGAGTCAGGTAACTCAGGTAATTTACCTTGTACATAGTCTTCAGCTTCTGTGTGTATTTCTGTACCGCGAGCTGCGGCTGGGCCGAAGTCTTCTGGTATACGTTTTACTTTAGAAATGTAGGTTCTGTAAGCACAGGATTCAAAGGTTTTTAAGGCCGAGTAAGACCATGCTGGTACATGTCCTAGTTCAAGATCCTCCGTGACCTCAACCGTTGAGATAAGGTCTGGACGATTAGGCTGTGTTACTTGCTCCGTCAATTAAGTTTAAATCCCTTTCGTCGAAATGTTCGTTTATTAATTCCTTTCTAACATTATTATCTATTTTCCAAGTTAATACAACTCCGCGTGGTATACCTGCATTACGATCTTTGCTGATACGTTTACGTGCAGTTTTAATATTAAGCCTGGACATACGTTTAGAAAAATCTCTTTGTGACAATGTATTACGACTGTCAGTTAACGCGTCATACACAACTTTAAAGTGTGCAAGAGGTATTACTTGTTCAGAACCTACATCAGATAACCAAGATTTAACATATCTTTGTGCCGTACTTATCCCGCCAGCGTCAAACGTGTTTGTAAGAGGTATATCTAATACATCTGTAAAATATTCTAGGTTGCGAGTTCGAATAGCGTTT
>Ga0222715_10002935_pt1 | contig 15404 bp, 6 predicted proteins | sample C33_9DmetaG_FD_165056 | JGI IMG/M metagenome (GOLD analysis project Ga0222715, IMG submission 165056) | Estuarine water microbial communities from San Francisco Bay, California, United States - C33_9D | ecosystem: Environmental > Aquatic > Marine > Unclassified | place: USA: California...
CGCCGCGCGCGCCGCGCGTTCGGCCCTCAACCGCGCGATCTCCGCGCTCGCGACGTCCATCGCGCGTCGCGCCGGCGTGTGCGGCGTCGCGCGCGATTCGATTCGTCAGACTGTTTGCCCAGCGCGCGGATTTTGGCGCCAAATGCGATGTCGAGCATTTTGAATCGGCGTCACTCCCGCGCATGCTCTCGCGCGACGGCCGCAGAGCGATCGCCCACGTCGGAAGCGCGCGAACGATCGTGAGCGCGACGAACGCGCTGCGAGGAATGCTGGGAGCGACGCGCGGCGCGCGCGCGACGACGCCGCGATCGAGCGACATGAGAACGATGCGACACTTGAAGAAGATTACGGCGACGATTCGGGGCGCGACGACGCCGTCGCGCGCGATGCGCGCGCAGACGACGGGACGGGAACGCGCGAGACGGACGTTCGCGGCGCAGGCGCAGTTTGCGAGCAACCGAGGGTCGTACACGCCCGCGGGACCGAGGTCGGCGCGCGCGCAGTCGTACGGGGGAGATCCGCAGACGCAGACGACGGCGCCGCCGAGCGTCGTCACGTGGACGCCGGAATTGGCGAACTCGGTGACGATCATCGGTAACGTCGGCGCTGATCCGGAGATTCGACACTTTTCCAGCGGAACGTGCGTGGCGAACGTGCGATTGGCTGTGAACGGCGGACGTAAAGCCGAAATGACGGACGGCGCGGTGGAGGAGGACAAGACGAACTGGTTTGCGGTGGACATTTGGGGCGAGGAGGCGATGCGCATGGCCGAACACGTGAGTAAGGGGAAGACGATTTGCGTGCAGGGTCAGTTGAAGACGGACACGTGGACGGACAAAGACACAGGGGCACCGCGTTCCCGAGTGAAGATTGTGGCGAAAAACTTTTCCTTTGTGCAGAGCGCCAAGGCGCAGCAAGGTGGTGGTGGCTACGGACAGCAACAACAATCTGGTGGCTACGGCGGCGACATGACCCCAGCTGCGACGCGCCAACAGTCATCGCCGCCCCCGCAACAGCGCCAGCAAGCGCCCCAACAGACAGGTATGCCCCCGGGCGCGTCTCCGAAGGAGGCGCTCTGGCGTTCGCTCGCGGAGGCTCCTGACACGTGGTGGGACAACCGCGATCGCAAGTCTCAACCAGGCGCAAACCCACGCTCGCCTGATTTCAAGCACAAGGAAACCGGCGAGGCGTTGTGGGTCGAAAGCCGTGACACTCCCGCGTGGGTGTTGGAAACGTTGGGCGGCGGCGCGCAACAATCGAGGCAGCAGGACTCGGACGCGTACACGGGCGCCTCCAATCCGTCGGCGTACGAACCGGACTATAACCAGCCTTACGGTACGCAAGTCCCTCAAGCTCAGTATGCCGGTTATGCCGGTGGTTACCAACCTCTCGACAACGACGGTTACGAGCCTGTCGAGCAACACTTCAACCAAGACGACCCGCCGTTTTAAACACCCGCCGATTTTACCAACAAAAGCGAAAGTTTTGACGAATTGTGAATAAAAAGGAACGCTCGCTCGATAAAATATTGCAAAGTCTACGTTCTCTACTTGCCAGTCATCCGCGTGCCGTAATGCATGCTCACTGCGTTGTCAATGTCCTCCTGTGCACACCCCGCTTCGTGGAAGTTTTCGAGCGCCTCGTCGAGCGTCGACTTCCATTCCTTTCCTAAGCGAGCCGCCAATTGCGATTGCTCGAAGAGCGTATTACCAAGCATGACGCGCACTTGTCCCTTCATCGATGGTTCCTCGTCCGTGGGCGGTTCCTCGCCCCGCGCAACGGCTTCGTCCACGAGCGCTTGGAACGCCGCCTTTTCCTCCTCAGTCTTTTCCCTCGGGACTTCGTCCGGCAAGGCGGCAAACACGGCCTTGTAATCCGCCACTGCTCCGATGAATTCGGCTTCTGCTTCTGCAATGCGCTTTTTAGCATCGTGACCCTTGGCTACCTTACCCCCATCGCCGCTCATGCCGGCGGCGGCGCTGAGCAGGCGCGAGCGCTCGTAGCGACGCTGCGCCAACTGCACATGCGAATCGTGGTGATCTGGCTTGATCGCGATCGCTTCCTCGAATCGTTCCTTGGCAAGACCGATGAGTCGTTCGATTTCATCGAACTCATCCGCGATGGCGATGGCAGATCCTGGAGGACCGCCCTCTTGCTTCGCTGGTTCGCGACCGCCGTCCATCTTCTTGCGCGCTTCGCACATGTACACGTTGCCCCAATTAAAGATGGTCGCCGCGGCGCAGGCCTGGAACTTCTCGATGGCGGCATCGCGAATTTCCTTTGCTGCTTCGTCCTTCAAGTTCGTGCCACTTGCGAGATCATTGGACAAGTTCGTACCCTAAGAGACGCGAAAAAATGAGAAAAATTGTCAGTCGAGAATTCGTCGTCGAGAATTCGTCGTCGAGCGCGAAACCATCTACCCCCATCAAAGAAGCTCACGATAGGAGCGAAAGACATTTGCAAAAACATTAATCACGGAAATCAGTGAAGTAGTAAGTTTTTTGTATCGTCATCGCTTCTTTGCACGATGAGAGCAGCGATTGTTTCGCACGCCGTGCGCTATTCGAAAGAAAACGTACCTCGTGGTGAAGGTCCAAGTGGCCCTCTGCGTCGATGCCGAGATGTTCGCGGAACAACGACGAAAAGTCCAAAATCCATTCATCGATCTCGACAACCTCGTTAGGCGCCAGACCGACAGGGTTGCCATCTTCGTCGACGACTTCGATGTCCTCAACCTTGGGCAACTCTTGAATGATGAGCTTGACGTACGGGATGAGTGGGGGCTTTTCCATCGCCCGATAACGCGACGAGGTGGCGTAGATGGACTTTTGGAAGTCGTTTCGCGACTGAACATTCTTAACGTTGCCTTCTTCGTCTTCGTACTTGATCGAAAACTGCCCCGCGAACGCAAACTTGGTCGCAATGCTCGTCTGCAAGTCCTTGAAACCGATTGTAGACCACACGCTGAACATGCGCACGTCGTCCCCGAACGCCGCCTTGATCAAAATCGACGGCGGGTCCGGCGCACGCTCTTTCGCCTGCGCCGCGTATCGCGCTTCCGCTTCCGCTCGTCGCGCATCCTCTCCCGCGTCACCATCGCCCTTCTTCGCGCTCTTCTTTCCCTTCTTCCCGGGCGCGAGGGTCATCCCTCCCAACCCCGCCGGCGCCCCCGCCTTGCTCGTCCCGTTGAGCGCATCCAGCGCATCCTTAGCGTCCGTGTAGCTCGGTTCGATCTCCATCACGCTCTGCAGGTCCTTCTTCGCCTTACCGACCTGTCCCAACTGCATGTACGCCTGCGCCCTGTGCCAATACGCCTTATAACTCTTCCCGTCGAGCGCCAGCGCGCGGCTCGCCTCCGCCACGACGTCCGCGTAGCACTGCATCTTCGAAAAGCACGCCGCTCGATTACTGTGAATCATCGCCCGCGTCTGATCGCGCTCGGGCAACAGGTTCAGCGCTTGCTCGTACACCTCGAGCGCGCGCTTGATCGACCCCGCGCCGTACAGCGCGTTCGCCTCATCCTTCAGCTCGACGGCGCGCTGCGTGAAGACTTCGTCGTCGGGGTCTTCGCCCGCGTCGCCGCGGTGCGCGCTCTTCATCGTCGTCGTCGCGCGTCGCGTTCGCGCCTTCGTCGCGTCGCCGCGTCGCGCGTCGGTCGCGTCGCGTCGCGTCGGTGTGCGACGTCGCGGCGCGCCGTCGTCGACGCCATCCGTCAGCCCTCGCCCCGCTCGAGGGTTTCGCTCGCACACGCGGGTGTTTCGAGTCCCCGACGCGCGCGAGTCGCGAACCGTCGCGTGACTGTTTGCGCACACATCCGGTCGGTCGGTCGACGCGGCGCGACGAACGGTCGACACGGTCGAGCGATCGTCATCGTCCGCCGCGTCGTCGCGCGCGCGCCGCCGCCGTCGCGCGCGCCGCCGCGGCGAGGTCTCGATGTCCGCGATGCGCCGTCGCGAGCGGTTGCTCCTCAAGCGTCGCGCGCGTCGGTGCGGGCGCCTCGCGCTGGTCCTCGGAACGCTGTGCGTCGGGCTCGTCGTCGCGCGCGCGACGACGCGCGCGCGCGACGACGACGACGACGACGCGGGACGCTGGGGCGCGCGCGCGTCGTCGTGGCGACGGCGGTTCGCGGGGGGCGATGCGGCGCGAGCGCCGGCGCGGGACGCGCCGGAGGGAGAACCGACGCGCGCGGTGGACGGCGCGGCGTCGACGTGCGGCGTCGGCGGGACGGCGTTCGGCGAGCGAGGGTGCGCGAACGAGCGCGCGCATCCGGATTTAGACGTCGTGAGCGTGGCGGTGAAACCGTCGTGCGTGAACGCGGTGGCGGTGGCGGCGTTGAATCAGTACGTGGGGCCGAGGAGGATCGTGGTCGTGGCGCCCGACGAGAGGCGGTGCGAGACGTATCGCGGCATGGCGGCGAACGTGGAGTGTCACGCGGAGGACGCGTTTATACGCGGGTTGACGAAGGAGGCGGTTTCGATGTATTTAGAGGACGTATACGGGGATTCGCTCGGGCGCGATGGCGCGCGCGCGCGATTCGTCGGTCGAGAATTGGGAGGGTGGTATTTACAACAGTTGATCAAGCTCGGCGCGGCGACGTCGACGGCCATCGCGCACCCGCCGCTGAGCCGAAAGTTTTTGCTGTGGGATTTGGACATGATTCTATTGCGTCCGCTGACACTGTTCAAGGGAGGGATTCCGGTGAGACAAATCGGTGGTAACGTCATCAAATCGTACGAGGCGGCGTACGAGAGGCTAACGGGTGGTCGTATGAAGTACGCCAAGGATGGTACATCCTACGTCACGCATCAAATGGTCGTCGACGCGTCCATCATGGAGGAGATGCTCGATGCGTTCGCACGCAAAGCCGATCGCACAGGCGAACTGCCAAGCGACGCACTCCCGCGATGGGCTACCGCGGTTTTGCAATCGTTGAACCGCAAAGATCTCACGCTCGGCTTTAGCGAATACGCGACGTACGCCTCATACGTCGTCGATAATCACCCGTCCGAGGTGTCCGTGGAATCGCGCAAAAAGTGGGCGCGCGCGAGCGGTGGAAAGCTTGGGATATCGTTCCAGCGCTGGATCAATCACGACGGTCTTTGCTGCCCGGGTCCGGGTGTGCTCGCATTGATGAAATCTCGACGCTTCGATTACGTAGGGCACGAAATCGGGCACGTCGAATCGTGCCGATACGACTCTCCCGAACACGAGTTCTCGTACGGGTTGCCCATTACCGCGCCGAACTGACGCGCATTCAGTTTCGGTCGACGCATTAAAGTTGTAACATTCACAACATCGTTATTTAGAGCTACCTACGTTCCAAAATCTCAGCTGTCCGTCGTCGCCGCCGCTGCACAGCCGTTCGCCTCCGTGGTAATCCACGGCGAAGTTTTTCCCGTCGTGCGACGAAACGCTGTGCAGTGGCACCCTTCCACGGATATCCCATAACTTGACTTTTCCGTCGTATCCACTACTCACGATGTGATGCTCGTTTGTTGGGCTCCATCGAACGCACGACACCCACCCCTGCGTTGTAACGGCGACCGTTAGTCATTCGTTTCAATCGGCGAAACGATTCATTCGGCGAAACAATTTTTTGCGCGCCGCTCGACAAAGTCTCAGTAAAAAATTAGAGTGATTGATTTTGCCCTCACGCACGAGTGTCGGGAATCAAAAGTATGTTCATCACTGACTTTGCGAACGGGCGCGAGCGCGAGCGAGATTACACATGACGATAAACTTACCTCGTGAGATTTAAGCTTCAGGCACGCCTTTGCCGACGCCGACTCCCGCGGATCCCACACGTTAACCAGGCGGTCGCTCCCCCCGAAAGCGAACCTACTTCCTCCCCTCGCGACATCCAAGGTATGAACCGAACTGTTCGTGTTATGACACTCCTTCTCTTCGCCAGTCTCCACGTCCCAAGCTCGAATTGTATTATCGTATGCGCCGGTCCAAAGTACTCGCGGGCTTTCCCAGGAAACCGCTCGCACTTGGTCCGTGTGCCCGCGCAACACGAGCTCCTCGCCGAGACCAATTTTCGCGCGCGCGTCGTCATCCATCGCATCATCGTCTGTAGGCTCCGATTTCTTCGATGTTTTGCGCTTCTTCGTGACCTTTTCGTTGGCCGACTCGCCGCCGTCGATTTTCCACACTCGCGCCGTGCCGTCGACGGAACACGAGGCAAACAGTCGAGCACCGTACGCGCTCGCGACGTCCGTCACAGTGCCCTCGTGACCCTTGAAAACACGTTGCTCTCCGAGTTCACACTTTTTCCCAGTCAGCGTCACCGCGTACGATCGCACGGTGTGATCCGCCGAAGCCGCCAACACCACGCACGCGTTTTCCGCGTCCGCGCCGGCGCTCGGCGGCGCCAAGCTCACCGAGCACACGCGCTCTTCCGCGCCTTCGAACTCGCACAGCAACTTACCCACGGGCGACCATAATCGCGCTTTACCGTCGAACGACCCCGTGACGACCGCTTTCGCCCAACTTCCATCGATCGAGCTCACCCACGCCTCGCACTTCGTCGTCTCAGCCGCCGTCGGCGGTCCGAGCGCCGGCACGTACTCCACCACCAGCGTCGCCTCCGCGCTCTTCCCGAGCCTCAGCGCCAACTTCGCAAGCGACGTGCGCAAAAGTGTTCCATCGATGAGAAAATCAAACGGCGTCGGCGTCGTCGCGCCGAGCAGGTGATTCACCACCTCGCTCAAGCCGTACCTCGTCAGCCGGCCCGGCACCTCGATCGCGCTCTCACTCACGCGAAACTCCTCGGGCAGGCGCGTGACGAAGCTCACCGCGATCTCAACGTCGTTTGCGTCCTCGTTCGACATCGCCTTCGCGGTTTCCCGCGCGCCGTCGCGCGTCGGCGACGACTTCGCGTCGGCGTTCGCCGGCGGCTGCGCTTTTTCGTCGTCGCCCGAGGGCGTCTCACGTCGCGCGCGGGCGTTCGATCGCTCGCCGCGCGCCGCTCGCGCGCGCGCCGATACCACCGCTCGCGCTTCAAGTCGCGCTGCGCGTCTTCCGGCGCGTCGTCGGCCGCGCGCGTCGCCGAATGACGATGCCGCGCTGTCCCATTGGACGGTCGTTGCGCGCATTCGCCACATACGCGCGCGCGCGCACCGTCCGTCGCGCGCGCACGAGCCGCGCGACGCGCGCGAAGTCGCGTGCGACGTCGCGCGCGCACACCGCGCTCGAACGATGTTCATCGCGCGGCGTCGGTCGTCGAACGAGAGCACCGTCCCGGGCGGAGCGGCGAACGCGGCGCCGTCGATCGTGCCCACGGGCGCGCGCGATGACGCGAGCGCGACGTCGCGCGCGGCTGAGCGGCGCGGTGGTGATCTCACGTCGGGCGATGGCGGCGCGGAGCGGGCGAGAGGGACGAGCGGGACGGTGAACGCCGTCGTGGGATCGCAACCCGCGCGCGAACGCGCGGGCGCGACGTCGACGAGCGTGGCGAGGAAAAGGAGTTTCAATCGCTCGCGCACGGCGAAGGAGGACACGTTGAACGCGCTGTTGGAAAAGCTGTGTGCGATCGATGTCGGGGATGAGGACTCGAGGGGATCGATGGAAGACGACGGGGCGCTGCGGGAACGCGTGGAGACGGAGGCGCGAAGCGCGAACCCGGCAGACTTTCTCAAGTTTAGAAACGCGGTGCACGAACGTGTGGATACGATGATCACGGGCGAGGACGTAGCGAGAAAGCTCGGGGGACTGCGCGCGATTGATCAGCTCATCGAGATGGAGTTTGGCGAAGAGGTCGAAAAGGTGAAGAAGTTTGCGGATTACTTGCTCGACGTCGTGAGCACGAGTACGGAGGACTCGCTCGGATCTTCGTTGACGGATGAACACAAAGAGCACCCTGTGGCGATTAACGATCCACTTTGGAGTAATGCGCGCGCGCGCGAACTCGTGGAGATGATGAGCGTGGTCTTAGGTCGATTGGTTTTACACGGCGGGGCGTTGACGACGGAAATCGTCGACTCGCACGTGCAGCGCGCCATCGAATTGTTGAACGCGGACGACGGAAATCAAGACGTGGTGAGCATGAAACACTATGCCGCAGCTCTGACGCTGACCGAACTCGCGCGGAATGCACCTACGATCTTTAACGTTCACGTGCCAATTTTTATCTCGTCCATTTGGACCGCTTTGCGGGATCCATCTTTGAGAGTGCGCGAAGTCGCTGTCTTGGCGCTTCGCGAGTGTCTGATGGTGACTGAGCGCAGAGAGACGAGATATCGCGTGCAGTGGTACTACGCGTTGTACGAAGCATGTCGAGCAGGATTGAAGCAAACTTCGAAAGTAGAAGAGATACACGGTTCATTGTTGGTGTTTGGCGAGTTACTGAGGCACACTGGCGAGTTCATGTTGAGTCGATATCGCGAAGTGGCGTTGACGATTTTGCGGCTTCAAGATTTTAAGAAGTCAATCATACGACGGACTATCGTAAGTTTGATTCCCAAGTTAGCAGCATTTAGTCCACAGCGTTTCGCAGAGTCGTATCTGGTCGAGTCGTGCGCGTTGATTCTCACGACGATTCGCTCGCCGAACGATAGCGGCGCCGGCTTTCAAGCGCTCAGCCAACTCGCCGACGCATTGTCGCCGGTGATAAACCTTGATTCGGATCTTGATTCAGATGAAGTCACAGTCGGTAGCTCTTTACTGAGGTACTTGCCGGAAGTGAGTGCGGTAATGTACGACATGTTTACGTCTCGAGCAAGAGGACCGAACGCGTATCCGGAGGCGCTCGAGTGCGCCGGGGCTTTGATGAATTCGCTCCACTTAGCGTGGAAGCCGCATTTCGTAAACTTGTTGATGCCTATGTTCACCGCGGGGTTGTCAAAGTCGCTCGTCATAGGACTTGAATCCGCCGCCAAAGGTTCACCCGATCTGTTGCCGTCTATCCAACTGAAACTGGCAGACGCGATTGCGAGCGCGATTCATCAGGAACCAACGACGGAGAAGAGCTGCCCGATGCCCCCGAACAAAAAGATCGTGCAACTCGCACTCAAAACGATGCGAACATTCCCGTTCGAACCGGCAGTGTTACTTCGTTCGATTCGCAAAAACGTCATATGCTACCTGGACGATTCGTCAGCTGAGTCACGACTCGAAGCGGCGCTGACATGTTGCAGCGCTTTGCGCCTCAGAGTGGGATCGAGCAAGAGCGTGACGAACGCGGTAGAGAACATCATGGAAGCGCTCATTCCCGTGGCGGTTGGCGACAACGATGCATCGATCAGAAATGCGCTATTGACTGAATTTTGCCGACCGAGCGCATCGATAGATTCGTACCTATCGCAGGCAAAATCTCTCAGGGCGTTGTTTTTGACAGTGAACGACGAAAGTGTTGCCATACGCATGTTAGGTATTGAGCTGCTTGGACGCTTGGCGACGAGGAATCCAGCGTACGTTCTACCAGCACTACGTGCGTACATGCTGCAGCTTTTAGCTGAGCTCGAATATAGTAGCGAATCCCTGCATAGAGAGGAGAGCGCCAAGGTGATGGCGGTGATGATTCGCAGTTGTCCGCGGCTCGTCTCGCCGTATCTCTCCCCTATCTTGCGTTGCCTCATGTCTACTTTGAAGACGGAAGAAGGCGGAGCGCCGAAGAGCTCGAAATCAAAGCAAGACTCATCAGCGCCGTCGAGCGCATCGGTGGCAACTTCTACGTCCAAGTTGCGAGGAGCATCGGCATCCAAACAGACGGCCATTGCGCCGTCGAAAAAACACGATATCACTGGCCGCGAAAAGGCAGCAGTACTTGGCACGATTGGCGAGCTTGCAAATGTTAGCGGATATGGCATCACACCATTTGTTCAAGAGCTTCTCATTCTTCTATTGATAGCGCTGAAATCGGCAAGCACTCGTGACCATGCTGTCGTGACGCTCGGCAAGCTCATCGAGAGCTCGGGATACGTCGCTGAGCCGTTTACGACGCACCCGCAGCTTTTGCCACAGCTGCTCCGAATGCTGGCAAACGAGCGCGGTGTTGTCAGGAGTGAAGTACTGCGGACCCTAGGAATTCTTGGTGCGCTCGATCCGCACGCGCACAGAGGAAATGAAATTCGTTTGCACGGCGAGGGTGTACTGAGCGAAGAGGGTGTGCGCGGTGTGCGACAAGCGAGACTGAGTATGAAGGTCGACGATGGCGCGACGGACAGCGCGCAGGTCGACGATTTAGGTAATAATGACGACGGTGACGAAGAGCTGGATATACTACCGATGCTTCATTTGACGTCACTATCCGATGACTATTACCCGACGATAGCGCTGAATTCGTTACTTCGAGTGCTGCGAGATCCTTCTCGTACGAGCGTTCGTCACATGGTGGTGCGAAGCATCGTGTACATTTTCCAAGTCCTCGACACGGCTTGCGTTCAGTATTTACCTAGCGTCATTCCAGTCATGCTGAGTGTGATTCGAACGAGTGACGATAGCCTGCGCGAAGCAATGTTTGTGGAGCTCGCTACTCTGGTGGGCGTCATCAAAGCACATATTCGCCGATACTTGTCGGACATCTTCGAGCTCATGAATATTGCATGGGATAGGAGTGGGATGTCCAAAAATACGCTGCTTCTGTGCGAAGAGCTTTCCATCGCCTTGAACGACGAGTTCAGAAAGAATTTACCCATGATTGTTCCTCGCATAGTTTCGTCGCTCGCAGAGGCTGAGCGCTTGCGCAGGTACGATTCAGTGCCGTACATTCTTCACGCCTTGGAGACGTTCGGAACTTCGCTCAACGATCACCTGTACTTGATACTTCCGACGCTTGTGCGCATTTTTAAACCGAGCGTTCTGGATATGCCGCTTGACATCAAAAGAGGCACTCTTCAGTCTCTGCGCAGAATGCTGCCGCGTATGCGCTTGGCGGACCAGGCTGGGATCGTCATTCACGCCTTGACGAGAGTATTAGACGTGGAGGACGTAGAGCTTCGTTTAGATGTGCTGAACGTGCTCATATCGTTGGAGATATCTCTTGGGCGCGAATATGCGCTCTTCTTGCCCGTCGTAAAGCGTGCCGTTTCAAAGTGCGGCGTCAAAGATCCGGCTTTCGACGACATGGTCAAGCGAGTCGAAAGTGGCAATCCGTTACTCTTCGATGACCTTGAAGCCGAATCGCTATTAATCGCGTCAGCCACGGAAAATAAAAAGCCCGTGATTCAAAAGCATCTTTCAGTGAACCAACTTGCCGTTCGCCGCGCTTGGGAGAGTAGTCAGCGGTCTACCAAGGAAGATTGGCTCGAATGGATGCGAAAACTTGCATTGGATCTGTTGAAGAGCTCACCACTGCCGTCGCTGCGAGCATGCAGCGAGTTGGCGCAAGTGCAGCCGAATCTTGCGAGAGATTTATTTTGCGCCTCGTTCGTGTCGTGCTGGGCCGAGCTGAATGAGAGCCATCGAGAGATTCTAGTGCGCTCGCTGGAAGCCGCTCTTGGAAGCCCGACCATTCCTCCTGAGATCGTCTCAGTTTTGCTCAATCTCTGCGAGTTCATGGAACACGATGAAAAACCAATTCCAGTTGACGTGCGGACGTTGGGTATGATTGCTGAACGATCCAGAGCGTACGCCAAAGCCTTGCACTACAAAGAACTTGAGTTCATAACGAACCCAGGAGGGTGCGTCGCAGCCATCATCGCCATCAACAACCAGTTGCAACTTCCAGAGGCGGCTCGAGGCGTGCTCGTGTACGCGCAAGAAAACTTGACGGTCGACATAAAAGAGTCGTGGTACGAAAAACTTGAACAGTGGGACGATGCTTTGGAAGCGTATAAACGAAAACTGGACGAGCTTGCCAACGTGGATTCACCTAAAGCGATGGAAGAAAGACGTGAAGCAATGGTGGGGCAGCTTCGATGCTTGAACGCACTCGCAGAGTGGGAAGAAATTCAGAGAATCTACGAAGCCGGGAATCAAGCAAACGTCGATTGGGACGAGTATCGCAACGATGTCACTACGATTGCCGCGAAAGCTGCTTGGCATCTTGGAGATTGGGAGCAGATGGAGATTTGCACGAATCAACTTGACAGAGATCAAAATATCCGGGGACGTCTTCCGAACGCCGACCGTGTCGATGCAATCGGCAAGTACACCTCCAGCGTGGTGAACAGCACTGATTGTGACTTCTACAAGTCCATTCTCGCCATCCGTCGAGGCGCACAGGACGAGGCGCGGGAGCATCTTGCCGCCGCGCGCGAGATGCTCGGCACGGAACTTGCGGCTCTCGTGAGAGAGTCTTACGACCGTTCTTACGGGGCGCTCATACGAGCGCAGCAGCTAACTGAGCTGGATGAAGTGATTGAATATGCGCAACTGACTGCGGTCACTTCGCCCGCGGCTGCGCGGCGACAAGAGATAATTCGAAAAATGTGGCGCGATCGAATCTACTTGGTCAAGCGTGACGTCGAGGTCTGGCAAGAGCTCTTGCAAGTTCGCTCATTGGTGTTGCCCATGAGCGAAGAAACTGATATATGGCTTAAGTTTGCCTCTTTGAACCGCAAACAAGGGCGCGATCGTCAATCACGTCGAACTTTGTTGCGCCTCCTTGAGTATGACCCAATCATGTGTGCCGAGGGCAAACCAGGATTCGGCGCGGGTTCTGGGCGCCCTAAAGTCATGTTTGCGTTCGTGAAACACTTGTGGCACACAGGACAGAAAAGGCAAGCTTTCATGCGTCTCCAATCTCTCGCACACGAGTTGCGAGTGCAATTGGAAAATATGCGCGCTTCTGGTCAAACAGAGACGGATCACAACAAGACGGTGTCGCGAGCGTTTCTCAAGCTCGGCAAATGGCGCTGGGCGCTCACGGATGGTATGAACGATGAAACACTGACTGATGTGCTCATGGCGTTTAGAACCGCGACGTCTGCCGACCAGCATTGGTCCAAGGCGTGGCATCACTGGGCATTGTTCAACGCCACGGCCATGGAACATTTCCATCGCCAAGGTGGTGCGTCAACAAAGGATGCGATGCAGCATGTCGCGCCAGCGATCAGTGGATTTTTTCGATCAATCTCTTTGGCGGGCTCATCCATGAAAGCCAAGGGTGGATCACTGCAGGATATCTTACGCCTACTCACACTTTGGTTCAACCACGGTGGCTCGCCCGAAGTCGAAACGGCCTTGATCGCTGGGTTTGGACACGTAAACATCGACACTTGGCTCGCCGTGATCCCACAAATAGTTGCGCGAATTCACACGCACGTCGTACCTGTGAGAAATTTGATCTATCAGCTTCTGGTGCGCGTTGGCCGACAGCACCCGCAGGCGGTTCTTTATCCTCTGCTCGTGGCATGCAAGAGTCAGAGTACATCGAGACGCGCCGCGGCGCACGCGATTTTGGACAACGTGCGACAGCACAGCGCCTTGCTCGTCGAGCAAGCACAAATCGTTTCTCTCGAGCTCATTCGAGTCGCGATCGTGTGGCATGAGGCCTGGCACGAGGCTTTGGAGGAAGCGTCGCGTCTATACTTCGGCGAACAAAATGTCGATGGTATGATGGCAGTACTGACTCCATTGCATCATATCTTGGAACGCCAAGGTGCTGAAACTCTTCAAGAGATGGGCTTCGTGCAAAACTACGGCCGCGAGCTTCAGGAGGCACACGACTTATGTCAAAAGTACCGCCAAAGCAAGCGCGAAGAAGAGTTGAATCAAGCGTGGGACTTGTACTATCACGTTTTCAAGCGTATCACGAAACAGCTTCCTACGATGACGACATTGGAACTTCAGTACGTGTCACCACGTTTGCTCAATTCGCGAGATTTAGAGCTGTGCGTTCCTGGTAACTACATATCTGGACAGGTGGAACAAGCCCAGATTAGAGCCTTCGCGCCGACTATGCACGTGATCACGTCCAAGCAAAGACCGCGCCGACTGCAAATTCATGGATCCGATGGTAAAGATTATGGCTACCTTCTGAAAGGTCACGAAGATTTGCGCCAGGACGAGCGCGTGATGCAGCTCTTCGGTTTGGTGAACACGTTGTTGAACACGACCATGGCGACGGCACAACGAGACTTGGGCATCGCTCGCTATGCCGTGGTCCCGCTCTCCCCGAACAGTGGTTTGATCGGATGGGTTCCAAATTGCGATACCCTTCACGCGTTGATTCGTGAGTACAGAGACGCACACAAGGTGCCACTGAATTTGGAACATCGCATGATGCTCGCCATGGCGCCGGATTACGATCATCTACCCCTCGTGAACAAGGTTGAGATTTTCCAACACGCCGTTGAAAACACTTCAGGCGGCGACTTGGCACGAGTTTTATGGTTGAAGAGTCGAAGTAGCGAGCAATGGCTCGAGCGACGGACGACGTACACACGATCTCTCGCGGTGATGTCTATGGTCGGCTACCTGCTTGGCCTTGGAGATCGCCACCCATCAAACTTGATGGTGGATCGATACAGCGGTAAGGTGCTTCACATTGACTTTGGTGATTGCTTCGAGTCGTCGATGTACCGAGAAAAGTTCCCTGAGAAGGTCCCTTTCCGACTCACCCGCATGCTCGTCAGGGCGATGGAAGTGAGCGGCATCGAGGGCAACTTCCGAAGCACGTGCGAGAGCGTCGTGACGGTTTTGCGCAACAACAAAGACTCTGTCATGGCCATGTTAGAAGCCTTCGTGCACGACCCGCTCATCAACTGGCGTTTGCTGACAAACAACGTTCTCGCGCCAGACGGAGAATCGATGAATACATCGGCGCACGACGCGCCAACAAGCCCGGCTGAAACGCCGACGCCGAATCGCAGCCGCACGAGCAGTACTCCTGGCGCGGACGAAAGCGATGGCGATCGGACACCGACGCCAGGCAGGCCATCAAATCGACCCTCGAGACAAGATTCGCGCCCTCCGAGCGTCGGTGTCATCGAAACACCGTCTGGTCCTGTTCCTTCGAGTACATCCGTTATAGGAGTCGAGGCCACGCACGCGATGGCTGCCATGGGCGCGAGCGTGCGAGATTCCAGTACGGCCACATCGGTGCTATTGCGTCGAACCGAACTCATCAACGCGATGGAAGCGTACGGCACCGACGATGGAACCAACGATGCACTGAATGAACGCGCGGTGAGCGTCATGCAACGCATGAGCGCGAAACTCACAGGTCGCGACGGCGATCATCATCACGTCGATTCCATGCAACCGGATTCAGTCGAGATGCAAGTCGAGCGATTAATTTCTGAAGCTACGAGCGCGGAGAACCTCAGCGTCAGCTACGTGGGGTGGTGCCCGTGGTGGTAAAACACAAACTTTGTAACAACATCATTTGATCATAATGAAACGTCTATCAAATCGCCAATTTGGCGCTCGGAGATCTAGCCGTCGATGCTTCCCTCGTAAATCGGTCGGCGTCGTGTTCTACGCTTCGGCGCGGAGATCGCGGAGTCTCGGACGATTGA
>Ga0222715_10002936_pt1 | contig 15399 bp, 16 predicted proteins | sample C33_9DmetaG_FD_165056 | JGI IMG/M metagenome (GOLD analysis project Ga0222715, IMG submission 165056) | Estuarine water microbial communities from San Francisco Bay, California, United States - C33_9D | ecosystem: Environmental > Aquatic > Marine > Unclassified | place: USA: California...
TGCTTCGCCCAGACCCATTGCAATTCTAGCGATAATTAGCGCGCCAAAACCAAAGGCAGCCGCTACAGGTGTTAAAAAAGTGAAAATCGACCACCACAAAACTGCGATACCGAGGATAATTTTTCCACCAAGCTTATTTGCAAGCCAGCCGCTGGGAGCCATAAAAAGCATATATCCGATAAAAAAAGAAGAAAGAACATATCCTTTGGTCGTGTCTGACCAGCCAAATTCTTCTTGCATAGCTATTGCGGCAACCGAGATGTTGACTCTATCTGCGTAGCAAATAATAGCTGCGAGCACACACAGCCCTACAATGGTATAGCGACGTGGCCAGTGGGATAGTTTTATTTTGAAACTATTTAAGAGATCGCTCATTCTTTAGTGTCTCCTTACTGCTGCATCTTTTACTATAAGCGATATTGCCAAATAACTAGTATTTTTAACTTGTTTTTTATTTTGGTTATAATAATGTTGACTCTTACATATTACTTTTTTGGAGCATCCATGCCTATCTACGAATATCACTGCGAAGAGAACGGTCAGACCATAGAGGTGGTACACCCCATGGCCGATCGTTTTTCTACTTGGGGGGAACTCTGTGAGTATTCCAGAAGAGACTTGGGGGATACCGACGGCGGCGCTGAGGTGAAACGATTAGTGGGCGGTGGCAATGCCACTATGGACCCAGTGACCGCTTCGAAGCAGTTGAAAGCGGCAGGAGCTGCATCTACTAGTCTTGCTGGGACCAAAGGAATGGCTGCGCCGCCGAGAACAAATAAGTTTTAGCTTTTGTCCGGTTTTGCTCTTCGGGCTGGCGTTAAAAGAGATACGTAGCTGACGCCTGGTCTGTTATCTCCGGTAACAGGAAGTTCTTGTTTACGCCAACCAGACAATCCTTCTTCCATCACACTTATATTTGAGAAACCTGCCTCATTTAAACTTTCAGCTGCCTCGGTTGCTCGGTCACTATTGTCCGCACCTATAATTATCGCATCTTCGTGAGATAGTTGGTGATTGGCGACCAAAGTAAATGCATCGTTAGGGTGAGTATCCCCGGTTTTTGGGTGAAAAAAAACGATTGGTATATTGATGACTTTCCCTTTTGGATGGCCTTCAACGAACTCGGCTACTGTTCTAACGTCGATGTATGTTGTGTTTTCCGAATGATTTATTTGTTCAAAGGTTTCTTGTGCACTAACAACAGAGATTTTCATATTTGTTTCGTCCAAGTTTTATCGTTTAAATGCGTTGACGAATGGCGGGATTACTTGGCATCGTGATCGCTGTTCCCTAGGCGGTTTATCTGTGAAATTAAAGCAGAGTTTAGTTTCTTCTTCGGTTACCTCCATCTGCTCGATGTGAAAGTGGGCGATCCGTCCATTTTTCATTAGACCAAAGACACAGTCTATAATGCGTATTGCGGGAATTTGACCCATCTCAGGATGGACTAGGTATTGCGACTTTTTCTTTGCCATTATCCTACTCTCTAATAGATAGTGGGATACCATTTTGAGGGATTTTTAATAATTTCGCACTAGTTGATTACAGTTTGGCGCTTAATTTGTTAGAGTAAGTATAGAATGGTGCGTCAAACTAAGGGGGCTTTTAGCTTATGTCGTCGGTACCTCAGAAAGAATTAGTTACTGGAGTTGAACGCTATTCGTTGGATGCGGAAGTTCCCAATGTCGTTGAGAAGTTGTTTTCTTTGCGTAACCAATGTACTGAATGTAACGTTTGCGAGGTGGCATGTTCTTTGGTTCACTCTCCCGATGGTACTGTTAATCCGCAATATGCTCGATTAAAAATTAACCATGCGCCCGCAAAACCGTCTAAAGTTAGTCCTGGTGGTCTCGGGTTCGTTGCAGATATCTGTCATCACTGTGGTAACCCTCCACCTTGCGCTGAAGTATGCCCTACCGATGCATTTTATTATGATCCCAAGACAAAGGCCGCCGTAATAGAGCAGGACAATTGTATTCAATGTATGGAGTGTGTACCCGGTTGTCCTTTTGATACCGTATTTGTAGCTCCAAGTGGTGAATTATTAAAATGTGATCTCTGTGGAGGCGATCCGGTTTGCGTAAAAGCGTGCGCGGCTAGACCTGAGATGCTGAATGAAGGAAAGCAATATGTCCGTTTGCCTGTTTTGTTTTATGCCGAGCAGGCGGACTTTAATAAAGAGCACAAACAAGTCCCAGAAATGGGCGATGAAGTAGGTATGATGCAAGCGATGTTAGAAGCGGGAAAAATTTCGAGTCCCGCCTAGAGTTTTTGCGAGGAGAAGGGAGAAAATATTATGGAAAGTCGTTTACTAAGGGTTGACTTAACTACCGGAAAGATGAGGAGTGAAGTCATTCCTCATAGCGTTTTTGAGCGTTGGATCGGTGGTTCAGGCATTAATAATTGGATTATGTGGGAACACTTTCTAACCCATGACATCAATTGTGATCCGAGGGGGCCGGATAATATTTTTGTATTTGGCGTAGGGCCGCTCGCTGGGACAGGAGCTGGCAGCGGAATTAAAGGAAGAATAACTTTTAAGAGTCCCTGCTATAACATGTTCGGTGATTCCGCAGGGGGAGGCAAATTCCCCTACATGTTGAGGTTTACCGCATTCGAATATATTGCTATTACTGGTAAGTCCCCTAAGCCGGTTTATCTTCATATATGTAATGATGAGGTTTCTTTGGTGGATGCCAGTCACCTTTGGGGTCGAGATACGTTAGAAACACACACGATGTTGAGGGAAGAGCTGGGTACATATCCTTCCCACGCGCATACATTATCTATTAGCCAAGCGGGGGAAAACCAAGTCGGAATAGCGAGTGTAGTTTCTGATGCTCTAAGGATTCATGCTCGATGTGGTGGGGGAGCGGTTATGGGCTCTAAAAATTTAAAAGCTATTGCTGTTCAAGGGAATGGTGGCTTAAAGATCCAAATGCCTGAGGAAATGCTGGCATGGTCAGACGATTTCCGCCAAAAGATTGATGAGAATGAAGCTGTCTATGGGTTTAAAAGACGCGGTACTCTCGGTGCTGTCGAAATGTACCAACATATCGGAAGCCATTTCTGGCGGAATAATCAGGGTAATATGTTTCGAGGTGGAGAAATTACGTCCGATAACTGGGTTAAAAAATATCATAAGTATTCCGAAGTGTGCTCTTCCGACTGTTTTATAGCATGCGATGCGAAATACAAAATAGACGGTACAGAATCGGAAGCTGCTAAAAAGTATATTGGCGAAACGTTCAGACGACCGGAGTACTTGACTACAGGCAGTGCCGCCGGAGCGCTTGACGTTCGCGACTGGTCTGAAGTGGCACACTGGGGAAAAATCACCAACGACTATGGAATAGATAATCAGGATCTGTCTTGCGCTATCTCATTTTTAATGGAATTGAAGCAGCGTGATTTGATTTCGGATAGCGATGTTGCGGAGCTATTCGATCGTGAGCAAAGTTTGCGATGGGGGAATATGGACGATATTGAGTTCTGTGTAGAGAGTATCGTCTTTCAAAAAAATCTTTTTGGGAAAATTTTTGGAGACGGGCCTTATTTGGGCGCAATTAGATATTCTGAACTGAAGGGTCAGAATTTCATGAAGTATGCAACTTATGGAAAAGGAGGTGCTAGCTTCACGGAAGAGATGCGACCCTTCCCTACGTGGATGAATAACATGGCGGTTGCATCCCGAGGTGCTGATCATCTCAAAGGTATCGGCTTAATCGAGAAATTCCAGAGGAAAGATTTGTCTAAGATTTACTTCGACGGTCGGACTGAAGCAGCTGACCTGTCGGTGCCTACTTTGAAAGGCGCGTCAACCGCACTTATTGAAAATCAGGTTGCATTGCTTAACTCATATGGAGTTTGCTTGTTTCATTGGATGTTGGATCCTGCGGGATATACACCGCAAGATTATTATGGGAAAGCCTATGCTGCGGCGACTGGGATAGACCGAACTCCAGATGAATTGATGTTAGATGGCGCACGTATTTGTAACCTGGAAAAGGCGTTTAATTCGAGAATCGGCATGAGACGAGAGCACGATACAGTTTGTGAGCGATGGATGTGGGAGCCCACCGACGAGGGCATGTATCCAGGATCTGTGGCGGCTGAAATGTTTAATCCTGTTTTAGATGAGTACTATGAGTGGAGAGGCTGGGATAAAGATTCCGGTTTGCAGACTAGGAAGAGTCTTGAAGACGTCGGCTTAGGAGATGTCGCTGATGTTTTAGAAAACGAAGGATCGCTAGCTTAGCTGTATCATTGGATTAGATATGATTACAGTGCATGCAAATTTCCACAGTCACTTTAAAGAGCTTGCTTCCACTGGGGAGGCGTCTTTTCAGATTGAGACTCCCACCGTAGAGGCGCTAGCTGAAAGTATTTGCGAGGCATATGGACCTAAAATGGAGGCGATGTTAATCGACCCTGATACGCACGAACTTAATGAAAGAGGTACGATGTTTGTTGATGCGAAAGGGATGCGTATATCTATGAGTGATCAACTCAGTGATGGTGATACCATAACCTTTTTGGTCGGGATAGCCGGAGGATAGTTGACGCTGATTATCCTTGTTCGGAATTACTTCGACGCTTAGAATTATTTCGAGAATATATCTGAGTACACGTCCTCATTATAGCCGACCAGAATCTGACTTCCAGATACTATGGTCGGTGCTCTAAGGTTACCAGTGGGTCCGAGCATGTTATCGATAGTTTCGTTTGAGACATTTCCCCCACCGGCAAACGACATCACCTTCTTGCCTTTGGCAACAGTGATCTCTTTGGCTGCCGAAGCCAGTTTTATTGCATCATCTCTACCCAATTTGCGAGAAGCAGGTACTATTTCTTGTGCTGTTAATTTTTTTGCCTCCATAAACTTGGAGGCTTTCTCGCAGGTAGTTCATCCCTTTCTATAGTAATACCAGTTGATTAAGTTGCTCATAGGTTAATTTTAGCCTGTCGTTGAAATTTATCTGACATATTCTACTTAGAGTTAATATAATGTAAATTAAATTCGACGCTAAGGGTTCGATTAGGGGCGATGTTTATGACGCCACCGAATTCCAATGATTCAACTAAGATTAGATTTTCATATTTAGAGCGCGTGAAAGGGGATATTCAAAATGAGACAGGTGCATATAGCCGGCGTTGGGATGACTAATTTTGGTAAATTTATAGATAGAAGCTTAAAGGATTTGACCGGCGATGCTTTAAAGGATGTTTTGTCTGACGCAGGCTGCGATGCGGCAGATATTGAGGCCGCTTTTTTTGGAAATTGTGTCCAAGGCCACATGGAAGGTCAAGATATGGTGCGAGGCGAAATAGCGCTGAGACCTTTTGGTGTTGCTGGTGTTCCAATCGTAAACGTCGAAAATGCGTGTGCTACGTCTAGTACTGCTTTTCATATGGCGGTAAATTATGTGAAATCTGGAGCAGCCGATATTGTGCTAGCAATAGGCGTGGAAAAGATGTTCTCTGAGGATAAGGCAAGAATGTTTAGCGCCTTTGATGGTGCTTGGGATGTGCACGAAGTGGACCAGAGTGTTGAGCGGTTCGATGGTATGGCTGAAGGGGTAGAGATACCCGAAGGCACCACCTCGCCCAGACCCTACAGCGTTTTTATGGATATATACGCTGGATTTTGTCGGATGCATATGAAAGAGTTTGGGACCACGCAAGAGCAGTTAGCGATTATCGCGTCGAAAAATCATTTACACTCCGTGCATAACACTCGATCGCAATATAACAAGGCCTTCACTGTAGAAGAAGTTTTGGCGGCGGCGCCAATAACTTACCCGTTGACACTACCTATGTGTTCCCCTGTGAGTGATGGGGCTGCTGCTGCGATAGTTTGCAGTAACGAAGGTCTGAAAAAATTAAAAGGTCGTACCGATCGGAATGTGAAAGTTCTTAGCAGCGTACTGCGAGCGGGTAGCGATAGGGATTTGCGTGATTTTGATCAGCATGCAAGTAAGCTGGCTGCTATGACAGCTTACGATCAAGCAGGTGTTGGCCCGGAAGATATTGACGTCGCTGAGGTACACGATGCGACAGCGATGGGCGAGGTGATGGAAGTAGAGGCTCTAGGCTTATGCGAGCTGGGAGGGGGAGGGCCGATGGCAGAAGCAGGTGACAGCACTCTCGGGGGACGAGTTCCCGTCAATCCATCTGGTGGTCTCGAGTCGAAAGGTCATCCAATAGGGGCTACTGGGTTAGGGCAAATTTTTGAGCTTGTTTGTCAGCTCCGTGGAGAGTCTGATGCGCGGCAGGTCGAAGGCGCGCGGGTAGGTATCGCACAAAATGGTGGTGGTATTGTTGGAATCGAAGAGGCTGTGACCTGTATTACGTTATTAGGCACATAGTTCTGAGGTTTTTAATTGATTGACGGAATTTGATGATATGGTTGAGCGAAGGAACGTGAATGTTTTAGAGCTGACTGGAGACTACCTGCCTGATCGGGCGCTTATCGGTGGGAAAGCTTGGTCTATATGCCGAATGAAAAGTCTTGGTCTGCCGGTGCCGCCTGCTTTTGTAGTTACTACAAACGTGTGTAAGGATTATTTGAACTCTGGAGAGCTGTCAGATGCCTTAAAAGATGAGGTTCTAGTTGCTGTAAGAGGACTGGAAGACGCCACTGGAAGATTTTTAGACGGTGAGGAACGACCGCTTTTACTTTCTGTGCGCTCTGGGGCACCAATCTCCATGCCAGGAATGATGGACACAGTACTCAATTTAGGGATGACTTTAGAGACTCAGAAAGCGCTATCACTTGAGTCTGGTAGCGAAAAATTTGCGAAAGACACCCATCTTAGATTTTTGACACTGTATTCTAATATAGTGTTGAAGCAGCCGATCACTCCGGATGCTGAACCGGAAGACATACTTCAGTCGCTGAATAGTGATGGAAACTTCGAGAGTCCTACGGAGCAATTATTCAAAGCGATAGAGGCTGTATTTTCATCGTGGAATTCGCGGAGAGCAAAAAGATATCGTAAGCATAATGACATTTCTGATGAACTGGGAACTGCTGTTGTTGTGCAGGCAATGGTTTTTGGAAATCTTGATCGCCTATCGGGAACAGGAGTGTTATTCAGTCGCAATCCTTTGACAGGCAGTAAAGAGCCTTTTGGAGAATATTTGGCTGGTGCTCAGGGAGAAGATGTGGTCTCAGGCACCCATACACCCGACCCCCTCAGTTGTTTGGCGGAGGATATGCCAGATATCTATGATGAACTATTAAGATCTTCTGAGGTTTTAGAGAATGAAAATGGTGATGTCCAGGACATCGAATTTACAGTTCAGAATGGCGAGCTTTTTTTACTCCAGTCTCGCTCTGCGAAGAGATCTCCTGAGGCAGCGGTCTCCTTTGCTGTGGATATGGTGGAAGAGGGCCGGATATCTTCTGACGAGGCATTATCGCGAGTAACGAGTGAGCAGATGCGCACATTGCTTCGACCCAAGCTTGAAGAGGGTTGTACAATCGACCGATTACCTCTCGCTCAGGGTGAGTCGGCATGTCACGGAGTAAGCCATGGGGTCGTTGTTCTAACTTCTGATCAAGCTGAACTACTGTCCTCTCAAGGTCAGAATGTTGTGCTCGCTAGAGAAACGACCAGTCCAGATGATCTCCATGGAATGATTGCTAGTACCGCAGTTTTGACCGAGACTGGGGGCCTAACTTCACACGCGGCTGTGGTAGGCAGAGCATTAGGAGTTCCGTGTATTGTAGGGTGTGGTTCTGGAAGCTTACTTAAACTTGAGGGGAAGGAAGTCACGGTTGACGCTACATCAGGTAAGATTTTCGAAGGATATTTACCAGTGGTGCAGCCAAAAGAGAGTGATGATCCTCGTTTAGTCAGTATAAAAAGATGGGCAAGTGACCAATGTCCAATTAAAGTGGTGGAGCGATCGAGCGTCGTACCACAAGAGGTTTTCGATTTAGATGATTTGGATGATTGCGACAGTCCGGAAAAGATTCCGTTGTATTTGAAAGGACAAAAGGTTGTATCTGGGAGTGTATTAGACTCCGGAGTTGGTGTTCTAGCGGCGATACAGTGTGGTGTTGAGACTATTGTTACGGATAATCCGCTAGCGGTAACTCTGGCGGCGGTCGAAGCAAATAACAGTAATGACTAAAACTATTTTTATAAAGAAAAAAATATCTGAGGACAAATTTCATGGCTAAGCCTACTTCGGACGATATAAAAACGTTGATTGAACAGTTTGAGCAATCTGACTGGAAGGAAGTACATGTGAAAACTGATTGTTTCGAATTGTATTTGTCTGAAAATCCAAAAAGTTCGGGCCCTCCTTCGGCTGTTACACCTCAATTGACTGCAGCAACTTCCCAAACTATTGATAGCGCTGATACGATTCCGAGCGCTGCGGAACCGACACCTGAGGCGAGTAAAGCCATTCTGCCAGAAGGCATGACTGCCGTAACTGCGCCCAATCTTGGTACATTTTATAGTGCTCCGAAACCTGGTGCACCGCCTTACGTTGAAGTCGGTCAAAATGTTTCAGCAGAGACAGAAGTCTGTTTGATTGAAGTGATGAAATTATTTACACCAGTAAAAGCGGGCGTATCAGGAGTCGTCAGGGAAATTTGTGTTTCTGATGGGCAGATGGTTGAATATGAGCAGCTTCTTGTTGTCATCGAACCAAGCTGATTTTTACTAATGACAATTAAGCGAGTATTTGTTGCAAATCGTGGAGAAATCGCAGTGCGAATTATACGGGCTGCGCACGCGCTGGGAATAGAAGTTGTGCAAGGTGTTTCTCTCGCTGATAGAGATAGTATGGCACCGAAGCTGGCCGACCGTGATGTAGTTATCGGACCGGCTCAGTCTAAGGATAGCTATCTGGATGTCCGGACTGTAGTGCATGCAGCGAAGTCGACAGGTTGTGACGCGCTGCACCCTGGCTACGGCTTTCTTTCAGAGAGAGCAGAACTGGCGCGCGTTTGCTTGGAAGAAGGTATTATTTTTGTCGGTCCTCAAGCTCAAGTTATCGAAGATTTAGGAGATAAACTTCGAGCGAGGGAAATTGCGGAAGGATCTGGGATTGCCTCAGTACCTGGAAGTGGTCATATCGAGTCCCCTGCTGCTGCGTTAGTGGCAGCTAATGAAATAGGATTTCCTGTGGTTATGAAAGCGTCGGCTGGGGGAGGTGGACGGGGAATGTTTGTTGCCCGAAGCAGCGATGACATTACAGAGTCTTTTGAACGAGCGAGTGGCGAAGCCTTGGAAGCCTTCGGCGACGGGACCCTTTATCTAGAGCGATATATTGAAAATGCGCGACATGTCGAGGTACAGATAGCTGGAGATGGCCAAGGGAATGCGGTGCATTTTGGCGAGCGAGATTGCTCAGTCCAGCGGAGATATCAAAAAGTAGTAGAAGAGGCTCCTTGCGTTTTAATGTCTGATCCCTTGAGAAAAAAACTTCATAAGGCGGCCGTTAAGTTAGTCTCCTCGCTCAACTACTCCAATGTTGGGACGGTAGAATTTCTTTTTGATGTTGAGCGAGATGAGTTCTATTTCATCGAAGTAAATACGCGTATTCAAGTCGAGCATCCAGTTACAGAGCAGGTTACGGGATATGATTTAGTTCAGATGCAGTTTCGCCTCGCGGCGCAAGAGGAAAATGCCCTGCCGGCGCAAGAGGCAATAAGTATTTCAAGACATGCCATCGAGTGTAGGTTGAACGCCGAGGACGCATATAATAATTTTGCTCCAAGTCCAGGTCGCATCACGGAATGGGGTCCCTCGCAAGGTGCTGGCATTAGGGTTGATAGCCATTGTTATACTGGTTACTTGGTACCACCATTTTACGACTCTATGATTGGTAAAATAGTGGTAACTGGACCAGATCGGTTGTCGACCGTTCATCGTCTCCAAACAGCACTTGCGGATTTTCGGATCGAAGGCCTAGTATGTAATTTACCATTGCTTCGGGAAATCGTCGCGCACCCTGATTTTGAGGGTAATAATTTTCATACGCGGTGGTTGGAGCAAGATATGCTCCCAGCGTTTGAGTTGGCAAAAAAATAAAGGATGTAGGGAAGAATGGCACACATAGAATTTCTTGATGAGACAATGCGTGATGGTCAACAAAGTTTATGGGGGATGCGCATGCAAGCAGGTATGGCACTTCCAGTGTCCCCAATCGTTGACCGTACGGGATACCGAGTGATCGACCTCACTGGCTCGTCCATGTTTGAATGTTTAATTAAGTATTGTTACGAGAACCCTTGGGAGGGTTTAGACCTGCTTGTTAAGTCCATGCCTAATACTCCTATTAGGGGTGGTATGCGATCGAATGCTTCGGTCACTTTTGGTGTGACTCCCGATTCGTTGATGGATGCTTGGATGCGCCAGTTAAATGTCCATGGTGTGCGTAGCTTCTGGATCTACGATGTTCTTTTTAATATAGATAAAACGTTGCGGTTGGCAAAAGTTGCTAAGGAGTTTGGTAGCGAAGTTGCGGGTGCCATTATGTTTACTTTGAGCCCAGTTCATACCGATGAGTATTATGCTGCCAAAGCAGACAAATTATCTGAGTCAGACGACATCGATACTATCTTGTTATACGACACGGCAGGGGTGCTGGAAAAAGAGAGATTGGTTACTTTACTGCCAGCAATTAAATCTAAATCTCGTGGAAAGCCTATCGAATTTCACTCGAACAATTTACTTGGACAATCCGCCAAGGCTTATTTAGACGCTATAGATTTGGGTGTGAGTATATTGCATACCGCTGTTCGACCCATGGCAAATGGACCCTCGGTGCCGTCGGTTGAAATAATGGCTAGAAACGTTGAGCTGTTAGGACACACGCATAATTTGGATAGCACTTTATTTGCTCCCGTTGCTGAGCATTTCGAAAAAGTTGGGAAAGCAGCAGGATTTTTAGTCAATCAATCTGCGGAATATGATGTACTTTCTATTCGTCACCAGGTGCCGGGTGGGATGGTTGGAACCTTGAAGGCGCAACTAGTTCAAAATGGTATGAGCGATAGATTAGATGAGGTGCTCCAAGAAACTGCTGCTGTTAGAAAAGAGCTAGGCTACCCTGGGATGGCGACTCCATTTAGCCAGTTGGTTGGTACTCAAGCGGTGCTTAATATCGTTACAGGTAAACGGTACGCATCTATTCCTGATGAAGTAATTCAGTATGCGGCAGGATTTTATGGCGATACAGCTGGTCCTATAGATCAAAATATTATGGACGTTATTATGTCGTCCCCACGTGCGAAAACAGTTGTGGCGAACCCACCCGCACAGCCGAGTATTGAAGAATTACGGAGAGAGTATGGCACTGACGATGACGATGAGCTGATTTTAAGGGCGTTAGTTCCGGGAGAAGGCTTAGAAAAAATGAGGAGCAGTGGGCCGGTAAAAACTACCTATTCATACCTTTCGTCTCCTGAGCTACAGGAAGTATCAAAACTTATGAAACTTTCACAGTCACCAGTCATGCAGATTAGTACCGAAGATCTTCATATATCGTTGAAGCGCTGAAGGTTGTGTCTAGCCGTCGCGCAGTCATAATCGATGCAGTTAGAACACCATTCTGTCGTGGTCGAGAAGGGGGGGGCTTGTCGGGGATCCACCCAGTAGATTTGTATGCTCAAACTTTGTCTGAATTAATTAGTCGGACTCAAGTAGATCCTGCGCTCATAGAAGACGTTATTACGGGGTGTGTTATACAGGTTGCCGAGCAGTCGGGAAATATTGGTAGACAAGCCGCTCTTGCGGCGGGTTTCCCCGAAAGTGTGCCCGCTATCACGCTAGACCGTAAATGTGGCTCTGCTCAGCAGGCCATGGATTTCGCCGCCCAAGGAGTTATATCTGGGGCTTATGATGCGGTTATTGCGGGTGGCGTTGAAATGATGAGTACGGTGCCGATGAGGATTAACCGTATGGGCAAGGATAATGAAGGCGAATTATTTCGGAGCCGTTATCCAGATGGAATGATTCGCCAGGGAGTTTCCGCTGAACTTATTGCGAGCCGTTGGAATATTGCGCGTAAGGAGTTGGATGAGTTTTCGCTGAGATCTCACATCAGAGCCGCAGATGACGCTAGCGGAAGAGCTAAAGATATTGTTTCTATTAACAAGGGGTCGACAGATGATGGCGTCGCATTGGTTTATGATGATGAGGGTATTCGTCCTAATACTAAGCTAGAAACGCTGTCAAATTTAGATACCGTTTTTAAAACCGACGAAATGAGTACTAGGTATCCGGAGATAAGCTGGAGCCTGACTGCTGCAAGTTCGAGTCCAGTTAGTGATGGCGCAAGCGCTTTGTTGATTATGGAAGAACAGTTAGCCATGAGGTTGAACCTAACACCGCGGGCTGCCGTAACACATTTCTCTGTAGTGGGAGATGACCCGATAATGATGTTGACTGCGATAATCCCAGCTACTAAGAAGTTGTTGAGAAGGTGTGCTTTACGCTTATCTGATATCGACGCATACGAAGTTAATGAGGCGTTTGCCTCAATTCCGTTGGCGTGGCTCAAGGAGTTAGATGGAGATCCTGAGAAGCTCAATCAGTATGGAGGTGCGATCGCATTGGGTCATCCTGTAGGCGCCTCGGGGGGACGTTTGATCGCGAATATGATGAGAGTACTTGAAGATACGAAGGGCAGATATGGTCTAATAACAATGTGTGAGAGTGGGGGTATGGCGAACGCGACTCTTATCGAGAACTTGACCTAGGCTTGAGTCTTTTTGTTCGTTGATAACTGTTTGAAATAAAGGAATGAGATTATGCCTGATAGAATGACAGATAAGGTCACTATTATTACCGGAGCTGGAACGGGGATAGGCCGAGCTTGTATGGAGCTTTTTGCAGCGGAAGGTGCGAAGGTCGTTGGTTGCGGTCGAAGAGAGAATATGTTGCAGGAAAGTTTAGATATAGTTTCTGAAAATCGGGGTGAGGGGCATATAGTTGCTGCAGATCTATCTAATCTAGAAGATGCGCAGAACGTAATTAGTAAAACAATATCTCTTTACGGAAGGATTGATTGTTTAGTGCACGCCGCGAGTGTAGGTTGGAGTTGGAGCCACACTAGCGAAGATTCGATGAATGATATAGCAAACACTCCGCCAGAAAAATGGCATGAGGTAATCGGAATAAATTTAAACGCTTGTTATTATATGTGCCACGGTGTTTTGCAGCATATGTTAGAAGCGGGTCAAGGTTCGATCGTAAACGTGGCAAGTATTTCGGGGATGGTAGGTATGCAATCAGCCCACACCTACTGCTCGGCTAAAGGCGGCGTAATAAACTTGACGCGCGCTATGGCAAACTCGTATGGAAAGCTCGGCGTCAGGGCCAACTGCGTATGTCCTGGCTATACTGATACACCCATGATCGCCGATGTCATGAATATATTTGATGATGAAGTGTTAGCAGATAATCTCACGCCGATGAGTCGCGCGGGGACTCCTTTAGAAATGGCCTATGGCTGCCTTTACTTAGCATCTGACGAAGCAAGCTACTGCAATGGTGTGATTTTACCGATTGATGGTGGCACTGTCGCTCGACAATAGCATTAGGCACACGGTTGAATCCGCAGGGGTTGTCGGTTTTTGGATCTCAATCGATCGGCTCAAAAACCTCGCCGTTGTAGAAGAGTAGATTTCCTTCGCTGATATCATGCCACAGTCCGTGGATGGATAATTTTTCAGTTCTTACGGCATCCTGTACAAACGGAAATGTCATCAAATTTTCTAGCGACATAATGATGCCTTCGTGCTCTAGTGCCCGCAGTTGTTCGTCTTTACTTTTAGAATGATCAACGCGTTCATAAGCCGGGCGCAACAAATTGACCCACCGACCCACAAAACTCGTTTCTAGCTCGAGTTCAGGAGCATTGCCGGAACACATTTGCTCGCACCCTTTTACACCACCACAATTAGAGTGTCCTAAAACTATGATATGTGAAACATTTAGAGCAGTGACCGCGTATTCAATTGCAGCAGACGTGCCATGATTATCATCAGATACCTTGCACGGGGGGACTAGGTTAGCTATGTTTCGATGAATGAAAAACTCACCTATATCTGACTTGAATATGGATGTGGCGTGTACTCGGCTGTCACAGCAGGATATCACCATCGCTACGGGCGATTGGCCACACTTAACGAGGCGTCGGTACAGGGGCTGTTTTTCTGGGAAAGTAACTTGTCTCCAATCTAAATAGCGAAGTCTTAGGTCGGCAGGGAGCGGCGAGGCTATATTCATGTGTTCCTCGAATTGTTATTAGTACTAAGATCTTAGTCTGGTCTTAGGTAAAAATCTAGGCCAATATCGATTCCCGCCACGTGCTTTATTAGCAAAAAACTTTCCGCGCACGACACCGCCTGTTGTTTTTAATGGGCCGTGCCGGAATGACGAACTTTAAATTATTCAACGCCGTAGCAAGTATTTTACGCAGGAGAGTTACTATTAAAGATATCCCAATGCATTTTCCAAGTTTTTCCTTCTTTTTTCCATACGACCACGTAATCTAAAGTATCAATGACTTTTCCCTTAGGTCCTTTTAAGCTGGCAACTCCTGTTTCTATTGCTGTTCGGCCCAACTTTTCAACTTCTAACGTTCTTAAATTAACAGACTTTACGCCCTTTTCGAGGATATCTTGCCAAAATTTAGCAATGGCTTTTTTACCTTTTATAGCCTTCATATTAGGCGCCATTAATTTAGGCTTGACTGAATAACACCCAGAGATACCTTGGGAGTCCCCAGCTTTTAAAAAGTCACTAAGCATTTTATTCGCTAATTTAATTTCTTCTAGGATATCCATTATTTTTTCTCCGCTTTATATATTTCTATTAATGAGGACCTAAGGTGGGGTAATTAAGTTAGTGTCCGATGACTTCTAAGATATCGTTTAGTTCTTTGATCGTAAAGTCAGGAGTTACGTTTTTCACGCCACTCTGCAGAGGTGGCGGCATTCCCCCATCAGTTATTAGGGCTGTTAACATTCCTAAACGAGAGGCACCTAAAATATCATGCTCCGGCGAGTCACCGACAAACAAGACTTCTTTTTCACGCAAATTTGCTAGTTCTAGTGCATGGCGAAATATTTTTTGATCAGGTTTACAGGATCTAACTTTTTCAGAACTAGTCCAGTGGTTCAAATATTTGCTTAACTGATCTCTTGCGATAAGAGGTTCGAGCATGTCTTGATCGATATTCGATACTATAGACACGTAGACTCCCATATTTTTGAGGGTTTTTAGTAAGGAAATGCAATCTGTTTTTAGTTCTAAACAGTCTACGATACACTTTCGATGACTATGAATGTACCAGTCATTTAATTCACCTTTTTCGATGCCGCCAAGAAGTTCTATAAACGACTTAAAAACTGCCAGAAAAAAAGAT